>JGI24705J35276_12238481_pt1 | contig 23648 bp, 17 predicted proteins | sample TergutNt197P4_FD_35276 | JGI IMG/M metagenome (IMG submission 35276) | reverse complement strand
TGCTTCGCGTTTTGCATATTTTGTATTGCCAAGACAAGCCCGATTATTTCAGCAGCTGCAATACACCCTGCGGTAAAGCATTGGCCTGCGCCAACATGGCGGTGGCGGCTTGGGCTAAGATGTTCTGGCGGGTGAAGTTGGTCATTTCCTTGGCCATATCCAGGTCGCGGATACGGCTTTCGGCGGCTTGCAGGTTTTCGGCGGAGATATCGAGGTTTTGGATTTTGAATTCTAAGCGGTTTTGCAGAGCGCCCAGATCGGCGCGTTGCATGGAGATGTGGTTTAAGGCATTGTTTACTTCGGTGATGGCGTTGGAGGCGGAGTCGCGAACTGCGATGGAGGAATTCTTGATGCCTAAGGATACGGAATCCATTTTGTCTAAGTTGATTCTTAGTTCGTCGCCTTGATTGGCGCCGGTTTGGATATACATATCCTTGCCTTGGTCAACAGTAAGTGTTATATTTTTAGCTGTTGCGGTAGTACCGAAATAGCGCTCGAAGGAGGCTTGGGAATTAAGGTCGGTAGCCAAGAAGCCCCTGCCGAAAGTTACGTTTATGCCTTTGGCGTCGATGGAATAACCAATCAATTGTTTGGTATTATCATCGAACTTTAAGGTAACGCCCGCCCCTGCGGTAGCTGTATATCCTACAGCAGCACCAGCGCTTGCTGTTATGGTAATATCAATTCCGTCAACATTTACCTTTCCTATAGTAGGAGATGCGGTAACCGCGTCTTTTGCGTCTGCGCCACCTCCCAACTCGAAGACTTTCTGGGTGGCTCCTGTAACTCCAATACCCATATCTTTGTTCCACGCCTCAACAAGATCTTTAATTAATGTAGTGCCACTCACAAAATCTGCGGTGTTCTTAAGCTGAATCTCCAGTTTTCCTAATTCAGCACCAAAGTTTAGATTAATAGCGTTTATCTCACCAGCTCCACCATTAACAAATTCATCGGCATCAATAAGTATATTGTAAAGCTCATCGCCGGCACTATTCTTAATAGTAGCTCTAACACCGGCTGTTGCAAAGGCTGTTTTGGTCTCATCCATGACATTAAACTCAATGGTATATTCACCATTGGCTAATGCGCTCTTGAAAGAACCAGAGGTGAAATCACCTGGTTTATCAATCCAAACCAATTGATCGGCGCCCCAGGTATAGGTGTTAGTATCAACCGCAGTTTCATCAACAGGATCCGTAGTAAGTCTACCGATCTGCGTAGCTAAAGTTTGGGCTGTAGTTCCTTCGCTATACTTAATTTCCAGATTCCACATATCGCCGGTATTACTACCTTCACCAGCTATATCAATCTGAACAGAACTTCCTGTTGCCGGTATGGTCAATTCGGCCGTTATAGTTCTGAGATCAGCACCGCCTTGAGACTTAATATTAAATGTGACCATTAGTTTGTCTGGGCTGGTGTCACTATAGTTAACTGCGGTAATTTGAGCGCTAGCAGTCTCAGTATCTAAGTCTCCGTCAATCAAAGCTGTGCTCTTTAACGTAATTGAACTGAGTCCGCCCATATAGAGAGAATTATCGGGGTGTTGCATTTTATCTTGCGCCAGCAAATCCGCTGCTGCTGCTGTTACCGCGCTTGCGGCTGTTTGTTCTGTGTCGAAAACAGATTTAACGGCGGCGGATACAGTGCCACCGTTTGCTATTGCGGCGGCGAGGGCTGTGACTTGATCCAGGGTTACTACGCCGTTTAGAGAGGTATCTTTGGCGGCTATGGCTTTTTGGGCCATGAAGGTGCCATCTATGAGGTTTTGGTCATTGAAACGGGTTTTGCTGGCGGTGTCGTCGATTTCGGCTATTAGTTGTTGGAATTCTTTTTCTAGGGCTGTGCGGTCAATGGTGGTTTCATTGGTGTCGGAAGCGGATTGTACTGCCAGTTCGCGCATACGCTGAAGTATATCGTGCGAGGTTTGCAGCGCCCCTTCGGCGGTTTGCACTAGCGAGATGGCGTCTTGGGAGTTTTTGCTTGCCATGTTCAGGCCACGAATCTGGGCGCGCATTTTTTCGGAAATGGCGAGCCCGGCGGCGTCGTCGCCGGCGCGGTTGATGCGGTAGCCGCTGGAAAGCTTTTCAATGGATTTTGCCAGGTTATTGTTGTTGATGGTGTACTGACGGTGTGCGTTCAAAGCCATAATGTTGTTTTGAATACGCATGTTTGTTCCTCCTTGATTTTTTTTATTCCGCTTCCGGACATCCTTGCCGGAAAGTATGGGGGTGGCAACGGTTTTTGCTGGTAATATTACGCAAGTATTAGGTGAAATTGCTTGCATAATAAGAGCGTAACCGTTGCGCTATTAATACTATCGTAGATTTTTTAGTTAACTTAATAGATTGTCTACTATAGTTATTAATATTGATACATTACCGTATTCGCTCTTCACTCAATCGTAGTGCATATTTGTCAATTTATATGAAATAATGATATAAATAACATTATTTATGTAAATATTTTTTAAAACGAATAGGAGTTTTGCTGTTCGTGTCGAATTTAATTAACAATTTTTATTAGAATAATTTAATGTCTATTAAAACAGAATTGTATCATATAGTAATTATTAATATTTAATAAATATAATAATTTAACTGTATATAATTTTCTATTCTTTAGTAAAAACGGGGGTGGGCGGAAATTGAATTCCTTTTTCCAAAACGCTTTTCGCCAAGTGGGGGAATTCTTAGCCAAACTTAGTAAAAAGGAAAAGATTCGTTTAGGCGTATTGGCTGCACTTATTCTGGGCTTCAGTATAGCATTGGCATTAATACTAAGCCGCGTAAATTACGAGGTGTTATATACTAATCTTCCGCCTGCAGAGGCTGGGCGAATTCTCACCACTCTGGAGGAAATGGGTGTTTTAGTAAAAACACAAGGCGCAGATACCATTTTGGTTCCGGCAGACCAGGTGGGGGAATTGCGCATGCGCCTGGAAGCTGAAGGCTATAATACCGGGGAATTGCCTACGGATTTAATTGATAGGGCTGTTGGCATCACTTCCACCGCTCAAGATCGCGATACCTATACCAAGCTGCAAATGCAAGCGCATTTGCGTTTGGGTATTAAGCGTATGGATAAAATAAGCGATTGTTTAGTGCTGCTTAATTTGCAGCAAGATTCTATTTTTGTTTTAAACCCCAATACTAAACCTTCCACGGCATCCGTATTGCTGGAGCTTAAGGAAGGGCAGAGCATCAGTAATTCTGAGGCATATTCCATTGGACAATTTGTGGCCTTAGCTGTACCGGGCTTAGAGATTCAGAATATCCGCATAGTAGATTCCCGGATGAATCTCTATAATTTAGAGCCAAAAGAGGAGGATAATGATTTTATCAGCGGCAGCGCGGCTATAGATTATCAGGTTGCCCTGCGCGAACGCATACGCAGGAGCATGGAAACGCAGGTGGTAAATCTGCTTAGCCCGGTATTCGGTGAAGGGCATGTACAGGCTTCTGTAAATGTGGTTTTGAATTTCGATAAAGAACATATATCTGCGGTGGTTTTCGACCCGCCCGTAGAGGGTGAAACAAGTGGTATTGTGGTAAGCATGAAGGAATTATATGAGAATACCCGCGAGCCAGGCGATGCCACAGGGGTTCCCGGTACAGATACTAATGGTTTGGGCGTGGTAGAATACCCCTATAATGAATTGGGGCCGGATCAATATTACAGCAAGGTATTGCGCGAACTCAATTATGAAATCAATGAAAGCCGCTCGGAAATAGAGAAAGCCCAGGGTACTATACGCGATCTTTCTATAGCGGTCATCATCGACAGTGAATCGGTGAAGGATGATTATACAGATAATGTGCGTAATTTAGTGGCGCAAGCCGTAGGTGTATCCGGACGCTATATTTCTGTAGAGCGCTTGCCAATTAAAGTAGATACTCCGGATAATCTGTGGCAAGAACAGCGCGATTTCGAACGCGCTATGCAAAAACGCGAATGGATAAAAACCGCTATTATTTGCTTAACAGTGCTTTTGCTGGTATTACTTATCATCTCTTTCCTGCGTACTTTAATTACTCCCAAATCGCAATTAGCTTTAGCCGGCGGGCAGGTGATAGATATCCTTTCCCCGCAAGATACCCTATTTTTAAATTTGGGGCCGGATGAAGCGGATGCGGAGTATTTAGAATACCAGGATTATCTGAATAATGTAAGCGAAAGAGATCCGGAGAATTTACTTGCGCCGGAGGGTTTCATAGTTGGAGAGGGAATTGAGGTAGCGCCGAGGTTAATAGATTCTGAAGAGGCGGAAGAGTTGGCGGAAATGGAGGGTGAGGAAGATATGGCGGATACGGAAGACATGGAAAACATGATGGTCAATCTAAAATCGGAATCATTAGAGCAGTTAGAAAAGTTTATTGAACGCGACCCTCAAGCGGTGGCGCAGTTGCTGCGTAACTGGCTGTCAGACGATTATAAATAAATAGGTGAATAATATGGCATATGAAGAATTAACCCCCAAAGAAAAAGCTTCTATACTGATGATAGCCTTAGGGCAAAATTATTCTGCAGAGATTTATAAGCATCTTAGCGAAGACGAGTTGGGGCAACTTACCCTTGGTATAACCACTACCCGCCGCGTGGATGCGGAAATAAAAGAACGGGTATTAAATGAGTTTTTCGAAATGTGCTTAACCCAGAAATTTATTTCCGAAGGCGGTATAGATTATGCGCGGCAAGTACTGGAACAGGCTATGGGTCAAGATAAAGCTCGCGATTTGATCAACCGCCTCTCTTCTTCACTTCAGGTACGCCCTTTCGATTTTATTCGCCGCGCCGATTCCATGCAAATACTGAATGTTATTGGCAACGAACATCCACAAACCATAGCCTTGGTGCTCTCATATATCACCCCCAAACAAGCCGCCGAGGTGCTGGCGGAATTGCCGGAAGAGCGCCAAACCGATATTGTGCGGCGTGTAGCCAATATGGGCAGTACTTCTCCGGAATATGTGAAAGAAGCCGAGCGTATACTGGAGCGAAAGCTTAGCAGCATGGGGTATTCAGAACAAATAGCGGTGGGAGGTATAGGCGCTATTGTGGATATTATCAATTCCATAGACCGCGGCACAGAACGTAATATTTTAGAAAGCCTGGATGTGGAAGATGCCGAATTAGCCGACGAGATTCGCAAAAAACTATTTGTGTTTGAAGATATTGCCAAGCTTTCCAGTCAGGCTATACAGCGCACCCTGAAGGAAGTAAATACTGCCGATTTAGCATTAGCCTTGAAGAGTACCACTGCCGGGGTAAGCCAAGCCCTGATGAATAATATTTCTAAGCGTTTGCAGGAAATGCTGGTAGACGATATGGAGGTTATGGGCCCGGTGCGTGTGCGCGATGTAGAAGAGGCGCAGCAGCGTATTGTAAATATTGTGCGTAGGCTGGAAGACGCCGGCGAAATAATTATAGCCCGGGGCGAGGGAGATGAAATGATTGTTTAGAATAGCCAAGCATTTGGTCAATGAAGCTTCTCCCGCCGCTATACCTCTTATTACAGTTCACTTAGCAGAAAAAGCGCAGCTTTTGCCCAAAACAAAAACACCGGCACCGAACCAGGGAACATTATCTTCGGCGCAGTCTATGCCGGATGATGTGGTTTTGTTAAACATCCTTGATCTGCCGGCCAATGCAGTACAGCAGGCGCCAAAAGATAATGCGGCTCAACTGTTTAATGCCGCACAAGAAGCGGAGAATCTACTTAAAGACGCCGAAAAGAAAATCGTGGCTAAATTACAGGCAGCCGAAGCTAATGCGCAGGCTATAGCACAAACCGCTGAACAAGCAGGAGCGGAATTGCTTAAAAAAGCCGAACAGCAGGCGGCGCAGCTTCTTCAAAACGCCAAGCAAGAGGCAGCTGCTAAACTTAAAGCCGCCGAACAGGAAAGAGCGCGTATAGCCGCCGAAACAGAAAGCAAAAAAGAGGCTATTATCAGTGATGCCCGGCAAGAAGGCCATCAAGACGGATACCAAGAAGGCCTGCATCAGGGGCTGGATATTTATCAGCAACAAACAATAGCGGCTTCTCGGCAGTTGGGCGAACTTATACAGGAATTAGCTGCTGCGCGTACCGTTTTTTTCGATAGTTTTGAAAGCGATATGCTGGAGCTGGCTCTTGCTATAGCGAGAAAAATAACCCTTTCAACCATACATACGGATGACAAAGCTTTTAAGGCTATGATCAACAATGCCTTAAAACAATTATGGAAAGAGGGAAAAATATCGCTACGGGTTAGCGAACAACAGTACCAGGATTTTTTCAATAGCGAAAGCAGCCATTTTGTATTAGATGGCGATAGTATCCACATTAATATTATTAACGACCCATTATTGGATGACGGCGATTTGATTTTAGAATCTGCCGAGAAAACTATCGACGCCGGCGTATCATCACAATTGAAGCGTATCGAGCTGGCATTTTCCCGGCGGGGGAGGGTTACATGATCAAGACATTTCCCACCGCCCTGTATCAAGAGATATTACGCACTACCGACTCTTTGGAATACGACGGCCGCGTTAGTAAAATTGTAGGCCTAACGGTGGAATCCAGCGGACCTCCCGGGAAGATTGGCGATATCTGTAATATTTATACTTTGAATCAAGACCGTTATATAAGAGCCGAAGTAGTGGGTTTTAATGATAATAGGGTGCTGTTGATGCCTTTTGGCAATTTGGAAGGGGTAGGTTTGGGCAGCCGTGTTGTTTCTGCCGATAGCCTTTTTACCGTACCGGTAGGTACACAATTGGTGGGCCGTGTGCTGGATGGCTTGGGCCGCCCCATGGATTCAAAACCGCTTTTGCATTTGGAAGATTTGTATCCGGCGGAAAACACCGCGCCTAATCCCTTAACGCGTCAGCGCATCCGGCGGGTATTACCTTTGGGGGTGAAATCTTTAGATGGTTTGCTTACGCTGGGCTGTGGTCAGCGTATTGGCATATTTGCCGGCTCGGGCGTAGGAAAAAGCTCGCTTTTAGGTATGATAGCGCGCAATACTACCGCCGATATAAATGTGATTTCTTTGGTGGGCGAACGCGGCCGCGAGGTAAGGGATTTTATAGAGAAAGATTTACAGGAAGAAGGCTTAAAAAAATCGGTAGTGGTGGTAGCCACTTCCGATACCCCTGCTTTGATACGCTTAAAATCGGCCATGGTCTCTACAGCTATAGCCGAATACTTTCGCGATTTAGGTTACGATGTACTATTGCTGATGGATTCCCTGACCCGTTTTGCCATGGCTCAACGCGAAATAGGTATGGCCGCCGGCGAACCACCGGTATCGCGCGGCTTTCCGCCTTCAGTTTATGCTCTTTTGCCTAAGCTTTTAGAACGCTCCGGCACGGCGGAAAAAGGTTCCATAACCGGCATTTATACAGTGCTGGTAGAGGGCGACGATATGAACGAGCCTATTAGCGATACCGTGCGTAGCATTTTAGACGGGCATATTGTGCTTTCCCGCTCTTTAGCTCACAACAATCATTATCCGCCAGTAGATGTACTGGGCAGCATTAGCCGTGTTATGTCCGATATCGTAGCGCCGCAGCATGCGCAAGCGGCCGGCTTCCTGCGCAATAAGCTGGCCATATACCAGGAAGCCAGCGATCTGATCAATATCGGCGCTTATCATAAGGGCGCCAACCCGGAAATAGACGAAGCTGTACGCCTGCAACCCTCCATACAAGCTTTTCTTAAGCAAGAAATGAATGAGAGCTATAGTTATGAGGAAATTGTTGCTATGTTAGAGGATTTGACTAAGCTATAGTTGTGGTATATCCATGAAAAATTTTATTTTTAGCTTAGAGGCGCTGGCTAAATACAAAACCAGTTTAGAGAAGAAACAAAAAGCCGAATTAGCCCGCGTTATGGCTCATTTAAAAACTCTCTATCAAGAACGCGCTAATATTCTGGCTGCTTTAGACGCCAATATTGCTTCTTTGCAACGGGCTTTAGAAAAACAGAGCGATTTGGCGCAAGAGCTAAAACGTCACGATGATTATCGTATACATTTAAGGCAATTGCTGGAAGAAGTTAAGCAGCGTATAGTAACAGCCCAGGCGGAAGAAAAACGTCTACGCGCCCTTTTAATCATCACCATGAAAGAGCTAAAGACCCTGGAACGTTTGCGTTTCGAGCAATATCAGGCTTATCTTGCGGAAGTACGCAAAGAAGAAAGCCTCATAATCGGAGATATAATAGCCCATAGCAATAGTATATGATATGAATTTGGCGGAGGTTAAATATGGCGAAAGAGGGCAAGCAGAAAAAAACTAAGGCGCCTAAATCAAAAAAAGCGCAGCCGGAAGAGCAAAAACAGCCGCAGGGTACTAAAGAAAAAAAGGGTATTTTGCCGAAATTAAAAAAAGGAACGCCGCAACCAGGGGAGGGAACAACTGCGCCGGATCAAGAAGAGGCTTCTGAGGGCGGCAAAAAAAAGAAATTACAGCTACCCAAAGCTATTTTGGCCAAAAAAGGCGATAATGCGGAGAAAAAAGAGCAAAAAAAACAAGATAAGCAAGAAAAGAAGGCTACAAAAGAAAAGGCAAAAGAAACAAAAAAGCAAGTAAAAGCAAAGAAGAAGGAAGATAAGAAAAAACCGGGGCAAGATAAAAAAACACAAACAGGCAAAGGGGGAAAAGTAACCGTTAAAAAGCGCGGTTTCCCCATAGTTTTAGTATTGCTGGCTTTTTTTGTAGCGCTTTTATTGGTAGCCGGCGTGATGTTTTACTTTAATATATTATCATGGCGAGATAAAACACTCAATGCCGCCGATAATTTATTAGTTGCGCTCGACCCGGATTATAAGCATTATAGCGAGGCGCTGAATCGTCGGGAACAGGAGCTAAACACTCTGGAGGAAGATGTGCGGCAGCGGGAAGAAGCCCTGCAACAAAGCGAAAATACTTTGGCCGATGAAAGCGACCGCCTAGAAAAACGCGCGGCTGCTTTAGATAAACGCGAAAAACAGTTTAATGATCAGCAAACAAATACTGTTCCGCTTTATCGTCAAGAAATAGATGAAGAAAAACTATTGGAATTAAAGAATTTAGGAAAAATATATTCAAATATGGAAAAAACGGCGGCGGCCCAGGCGTTATCCCTGTTAGATACACCAATAGAGATGGCGGAAGTGATATATTATATGGATAAAAAAGCCGCAGCCGATCTTCTGGCGGCGCTTACGCCTGAATTAGCCGCTCAAATAACAAGCGAAATGTTACGAGAATATTAATAGAATATACGTGAAAGGAGGTGAACAGATGATACAACCTCAAATATTAAACTTGGTTGCCAATTTACCAAACAAGCCCTTGCCCAAAGCAGGAAGCGGCCTTTTGCGGCAAATGCCCAAAGGCGATTTCGCTTTTGTTATAAGCAGGGAAAACAAAGCTTTAAACGAACCTGAAGCGGTTTTATTAAATAAAGAGCCGCTAAAGCCAGATATACAAAAGATGGAAGATTTAGCAGATACGCCTCTAAAACAAAAACTATCGCTGCAGGAAAAAGATTTGCCCTACGATTTATATATAGTGGCTGCTCTTGCAGCGCCTACTTTGCCGCTTTTAGATACTGTACCTCTCGCAATGCCGTCTTTACTCCTGTCACAATTGGATGACCTCGTTTCTATTCTCGAGGGTAATCAAAGCATTACTACTTTCAATAAGGAAATTGTACCTCTTTTAACCAAGCTTTTGCAAACTTTGCAGCAAACAAAGCTCACGCTGCCGTCAGAGTTTGCGGATGATCTAAAAGAGGTTATGGCACGGATGCCTAAGACCGATTCATTAGCGGAAATGCCGCTGCAGAAAGCTACTTTAATTCGTTTTGCCGAAACATTACGCGGCTATCTGTGCCCTCTCGAGAATGCAAACGAATCGCCCCATACTCTTTCATATTTACCGGAAGAGCATGTAAACTTAAATCACTTAACAGCGTCTTTAACAAGCTTGAACGAGCAAGCTACGTTTACACAAGAAGAAACTTTCAGCCAAGGTCAGTTTGAAGAAAAGGAAGGCAACAGCAGCGCCGAAGTTTTGCCGGGGGCAAGTATAATATATGCCCCGGTTCGGCTGGCTTTTGCCGAACGCTTCAATATGGCGCTTCAAACCAGCCGCCCCTTAAGCGCGGAAAATGTTTTTTTAGCGATGGTAGAACGCATAGAAGCTTTACCGGGCGCCGATCCGCATATGGAGATATCCCTGAAGCCTGCGCATTTAGGTAAACTTTCTATAGATTTACGTTTAGGCGAAAACGGTTTAAGCGCTAAAATACTGGCCGACGATGAAAATGTGCGTAATTTACTGGCCAGTCAAATCAACCGGCTTAGCGAAACTTTAGCTTTACGTGGTGTTCGCTTAGAGAATATAGAGATACTTTATAGCGCTTTAAGTGACAGAGCTTTTGCAGAGCGGCATGGCGCGGGCGAGGAAGCGGGCAAGGGCGCAAAAAGAGATTCCGCCAAAAATTTAATTGTGGAACCTTTAAATGCGCCGCCTCAAGATAATATTTACGAGCTGCCTCTTAGCGGCTATGAATTAGCATGGGATGTGAGTTCTGTGGAATACCGGGCTTAAAACCGGGAAAGGATGAAACTATGGCAGATAGTTATGGAGTGGGCGGAACTTTTATGGGCGCCGACTACAAAGATTATTTGAATGATCAAAGAGTACGTAAAACCCAATTGGGCAAGAATGATTTTTTGAATTTGCTGGCAGCGCAAATGCAGTATCAAAACCCGCTGGAGCCTATGTCGGATACAGATTTTATTGCCCAATTAGCGCAGTTTTCCTCTTTAGAACAAATGGAAACAATGAGCACGGCCATGATAGCCATGCAAGCCTATAATATGGTAGGCAAGCTGGTTTCCGCCTCTAATGTGCTTTGCGATGACGGCTATGTACGAAATATAGACGGTTATGTAGAATTCGTAGTACAGCGAGACGGCGCTTATTTAGCAAAAGTTGGCGAGTATTTAGTGCCTGTTTCCCGCATTACGGATGTTTTCGATAAACAAAGTATCAGCCCGGATAACCCCTTGGTGAGCGCGGCGCATCTTATTGGCAGCACGGTAAAAGCCTATGAGGTAGTGGCGACAGAGGGAAAAGAACAAATTCTCTATGATGATCAAGGCGCGCCCAAATATATAAGTGGTACAGTCTGTGGCCTGGCTGTGGTGGATAATGTAGTGGTGGCTTATCTTAAAGATGCTACGGGCCGGGAATATACGGTGGCGGTTAATCATATTTTCGATATTCGTCAAAACGCCGCACAGCAAGAGGAAATAGTGCCTGAAATACCGGTGACCGAAGAAATAGAGTTAGAAGAAATAGAGTTTGCAGAGCCTTTACCGCTTGAGATTCCGGAAGAAGAGCTTTTGCCTCTGGAAACTGCAGCAGAAGAACTTATAACCGAAAATATATTAACAGAGGAAAGTAATCCATATAGGAGGGATTAAGACTATGATGCGTTCCCTTTATTCTGCGGTGTCCGGTTTAAGAAATCACCAGACCCGTATGGATGTAATAGCAAATAATATTGCCAATGTTAATACGGTGGGCTATAAAACCAGCCGCGTGGTATTTCAAGATATTTTTAGTCAAACCAGCCGCAATGCCTCCAGTTCTACCGGTATAATAGGCGGTACTAACCCCATTCAAATAGGCTTGGGCATTACCCTTTCCGCTATCGATGTTATTCAAACCGAATCTGCCTTTGCCCGTACCGACCGCCCCTTAGATTTTATGATAGAGGGCGAAGGCTTATTCATCATACAAACACCCACAGAAACCCTTTATACCAGGGCCGGGAATTTCTATATAGATGATCAGAATTATTTGGTCAATTCATCCGGCTACTTTGTAAAAGGATACCCGAATGAAGATATTGCCGATGCCTTACAAAGTGATGCCAATGTGGGTTTGGAACTGCCTACAGATGTAACAAGTGTTAATGACTTAGGTAATATCCGCTTATCTTATACAGGAGAAAATGATGAACAAATACGCTATATGAACATCAGTATAGATCAAAACGGTAAGATCACCGGCAAAAGATTTGTTACAGTAGAGACTAAGCCTGCTGTTGGTATTGAGGGCGAAGCCGGCTATAGCCCTCCTGAATACGAGGTAAGTGAGTTTGTAGATACCTTGGGTTATCTATTTTTAGCAACTTTTAATAATACCAGCGGTTTAGAAAAAGCAGGCGAAAGCTTGTATCGTGTGAGCAATAATTCCGGTTTGGCCACACCCAGTTTGCCAAATTTCGGCGGTGCCGGTAAAGTAAAAGGCGGCGGTTTGGAAATGTCGAATGTGGATTTAGCCAATGAAATGACCGATATGATAGTTACGCAGCGCGGCTTCCAAGCCAACTCCCGCGCCATCACCGTTTCCGATACCATGTTGGAAGAACTGATCAATTTGAAAAGATAAATAGCAGGCAAGATGCATAATGCATAATTATGAATTAGACATTATGCATCTTGCGTCATAGTAAGGGCGGTGATCTGTTGATCAAGGTCACGAGGATCAATAAGGTAGAACAATTCTATTTAAATGACGAAAAAATAGAATTTATTGAAGAAACACCGGATACAGTTATTTCTTTGGAATCCGGCAAAAAAATCTTGGTCATGGAGTCGGCACAGGAAATTATTGAGCGTATAATTGAGTATAAAAGACGCTTGCCAGATTATCACCATAAAGCGGATAAAGAGCTAATCGATTTTGAGAATTAAAAGTTAAGGCAAGGTGTAGCGCCCGCCTTAGTTTCTGATTGCGAGGGGAAGAAATTTGTCCGATATACTGACACAGGCTGAAATAGACGAACTGCTAAATGCCTTATCCAGCGGTGGCGAGGAAGTGGCGGAAGAAAAACCCAAAACTTCCGGCGATTGCCGGCTTTATGATTTCCGCAAGGCTTTTAAATTCCAAAAAGAACATATGCGCACTTTAAGCATAGTGTTTCAAACCTTCGGGCAATTATTAGCCAATAAACTTTCTGTCATTACCCGCGCTAGCTGCGAATGTGAAGTGCTTTCTGTAGAAGAGCAGTCTTTTAATGAGTTTAATAATTCGCTGCCCATGCCGGTGGTGCTTTCAGTATTGCGCCTTTCGCCAATGCGTGGCTCCGCTTTGCTGGAAATATCTCCGGAAGCCGCATATACCTTGATCAACCGTTTACTGGGTGGCAGTGTAGATTCGGAAACCGGTAAGCAGTTTACGGAAATAGAATTGGCTTTGATGCAGAATGTTATTAAACAGATGCTACCGATAGTCGAAAAAGCCTGGGAAAAGGTTTTACGGCTTAATGCGCAGCTAGAGCGAATTGAAACAAGCCCTCAGTTTACACAAATCACCGGTTTGAATGAAGCCAGCGCTATTATCACCCTCAACCTGACTGTGGGCAGTAAATCGGGCCTTATGAGCTTTTGCATACCTCATGCCTCTATAGAGCCTATTACCAACAGCCTGAACACTTTATTACTGTTTTCTTCCGGCCATGAGGGCAGAACCAGCAACGCGCATAGTGAACAAATCACCGAGCGGCTTATGCATACTCCTATTACTTTAACAGCTTATTTTGACGAAACCCCCGCTACATTGCGGGATATCTATACTTTACAGGTAGGGGATGTTATTCGCCTTAGCCAAAAAACACAGCAGCCGGTAATGCTGAAAGTTCAGCATATCCCCAAGTTTTATGGGCAAATCGGCACCATGGGCGCCAATTATGCCATTCGGATTATCGATATTATCAAGGGGGAAAATGAAGATGAGCTCTAATATGTCGCAGGATGAAATCAATGCTATGCTGGGTCTGAGCGGGGATACTGCAGAAAAAGACGTAGAGGTAGAAAAACCGCTGAATGTAGATAATTTCTTAGGCGATACAGACAATAAAACTGTTGCAGAACAGCCTGAAGAAGAAACACCGGCCGAAACCGAGCGGAATGTGAATGACTATTTGACCCCGGAAGAAGTAGATCTACTGGGTGAAATAGGTAATATGTGCATGGGTGCGGTAGCCACCACTATGTATTCTTTGCTGGATCGCCGCGTCAGTATAACCACGCCGCGGGTAAATGTGTTTTCTACCTACGAAGTATTACATTCTTATCAAACACCCTTTGTAATTGTAGACGTACGTTATATAGAAGGCATTGAAGGCAAGAATGTGCTGCTTTTAAAAGAAACCGACGCCATGATGATCACCGATTTACTTATGGGCGGCGATGGAACTGTAGAAGAAGGCGCAAAATTAGGCGAATTGCAAATGAGCGCCATCAGTGAAATAATGAATCAGATGATAGGCGCCTCGGCTACTTCTTTATCCAATATATTAAGCCGCCCCGTTAATATTTCACCGCCTGTTAGCGAATGGATAGAAGCCAACAGCGATGTTAGCGATAGACTAGACGCTTCCGAGCTAGTGGTAAAAATCAGTTTCGATATGGAAATAGAAGGGCTGCTGAAGAGTCAGCTTTTGCAATTGATGCCTTATCAATTGGGTAGAGATGTAGCGGGAAAAATGATGGAAGCCCAGCGCATAGATACTGCGGCAGTGGCTGCAGAAAAATCCTCTGTTGTTCCGCCGCCCCCTCCGCCACCGCCTCCGGCGCCTATACCGCCCCCGCCGCCGACCATGCCCCAAGCGCCACCTATAGCTTCTACGCAACAAGCACGTTTGGTAGATGTAAGCCCGGTTACTTACCCTTCATTCGATAGCCAAAAATCCGAAGATGCTCAAAGTAAAAAGAGTTTAGACCTGGTGGCGGATATACCTCTGCAGGTATCTGTTGAATTGGGCAAGACCAAAAAAACCGTTAGCGATGTTTTAGAATTTGGCATTGGTACAATAGTGGTATTAGATAAAATAGCCGGTGAGCATGTAGAAGTTTTGGTCAATGGTAAGTTGATAGCTGCCGGCGAAGTTGTGGTAATAGACGAAAACTATGGAGTGCGTATTACAGATATATTTGAATAACAAAGAATAAATAAGGCGGTGAAGTAAATGAGTATAACACACACTAATATTTTGCTGGAAACAGGCACTAATGAATTGGAAGTACTGGAATTTACCATAGCCGGTAAAAGCTTTGGTATAAATGTGGCTAAGGTTATGGAATTGATGCAAGCGCAGCAGCCACATATGATACCTCATACCCATCCTTGCATAGAAGGTATATTTCAGCCGCGAGACGAGGTTTATACTATTTTGGATCTGGCTCAGTATTTAGGCTTGCCCCCTTCCGAAAACTCGCAGAAAGATCTTTATATCATAACCAAATTTAATCAAATCAGCGTAGCATTTCATGTGCATACGGTAGAAAATATTCATCGTATCTCTTGGGAAGCTATAGAAAAGCTGGATGAACTGTTATACGGCGGTATGGATGGCGTGGTGACCGGTATTGCCAAAATAGACGGGCGTATCATATCTATACTAGATTTTGAAAAAATCACTTACGATGTTAACCCGGCTACCGGCGTACAGGTGATGGATATACCAAATATAGATAGCCGCATGAATTCTTCCAAGCCTATTTTGGTGGCGGAAGATTCTGCTCTGCTGCGCAAACTGATTTTGGAAACATTAAACAATGCTGGGTACAGCAATGTTGTTATGGCTACCAATGGCAGCGAAGCTTGGAAAATTCTTAGCGAAACCAAGGAGCATACTAATAATATTAGGGATGAGTTCAGTTGCGTTATAACAGATATTGAAATGCCGCAAATGGACGGCCACCGCCTGACAAAAATGATCAAATCTGACCCGCATCTTGCTGCTCTGCCGGTGGTAATATTCTCTTCTTTGATCAATGAAGATATGCGTATTAAGGGGGCGGAAGTAGGCGCCGATTGTCAGCTTACCAAGCCGGAAATCAGTAATTTGCTGGTAGAAATAGATAAATTGGTGCATGAAAGCGCATAATAAAAGAGGCGACCGGCGGTCGCCTCTTGTTATTAACTTTTTTTGCGCTTTTGTTCATACATTTTATAATCTGCCCGGCGGATAATGCATTGTGGCGTACCGCATTGTTTATCCTCACAAGCTTGAGTGGTGCAAGGTTTCAGGCTATACGGGTTATAATTTATTGTTTCTATACCATAGCTGAAAGATAGCGGAATATCGTAGTTTTTTTGCCGGTTCAAATGCTCGGTTTTTTCTACCATACGTTTTATAATACGTTCTGCGCCGCCAGAGGTTATACCGGAAAGTATCAGTAAAAATTCATCTCCGCCCACTCGGCAAAATACATCATGAGAGCGTATCACACCGTCTACAATATTGATGAAATTTAGTATATAACGATCCCCTTCGTCATGCCCTTTACGGTCGTTTATCATTTTAAAATCATCTAAATCGAAATAACATACTACAAAGGGGCTGCGGCTTTGTATTAAGCCGTTAATATATTCCACCGCATATAGCTGATTATAGGCAGGAAATTTAGTATCGCGGTACATGGCGTGTTGCAGGCGTTTATTAAGTACAATGGTTTCGGATATATTGTTAAGCACATGAAAATAGGCGTCTTCATTATTTCCCCATACACCGGGCATGGAATTGACCATATACCATTTATCATTTTCCGGGCTATATAGCTGCCATTGTTCTTCCAGTTCCTGCATAGAGGCGATGCGCGCCTGTAATTGTCTTGTTAACTGCGCAGTAACTGTGGGCATATCTTCAATTCTGCTATAATTATTAAGGTTTTCGCGGGCTTGTAATAGCTCGCCGTTCTCTCTTTTTAATACAAACAAAGAAATATCGGCAAATGAAAGTATTATTTCCAGTATGTATTGACTTTGGGTTAGTTGTAAATTGCGTTTGGCCAGTACTTGAGCCATTTGATTAAATGCTTCCGATATTTGGCCCATAAAATCGATACTTTGTTTATAATTGCCGCGAGTTATCTGTTCAACTTTCCAAATTAAATGCAGCAAATTTGTGTGCAGTTCTTTTAAACCCCCGCTTAAATAATGGTTACGAGGTGGAAATTGTACGTTTAAGTTACCGTTTGCTATATTTGTTGCATAATCTTTTAATACATTTATCTGTTTAGATAGCTGTTGCAGGCGCAGGCCAATGGCATATAATTCTTGATCATCGCTTTGCAGTGGTTCATCTTCAATGAATTCGCCACATAACAAACCGTCTAACCAGGTTTTAAGCAACTCTGAAGTTACTTCCATCGACTCAAAACCCTCCTAATAGATGTTAATACTCCGCCGCATTGTTCTTTTCTGCGTGAAAACGGCAAACCCGCTCGCCGGAAGCCCAGCAATCGACCTCTCGTACAGTAAAGGGCGCGCCGGTATAATGCTCTAAAATACCTGCTATTAGCCCCTCATCATAAACGCAAACCTGTTCGCCTGTTACCGGTAAGCCGGAGCAATCTAAATCCTCATAAACGGAAAGCTGCAGCTTACCATCTACTAAGTCGGCACGTTCTATGCGTAATATACCCATACGCATACTGGAAAGCTTCTCTTGTAATTGCGAAACAAAATCTTCAAAAGGTTGGTCTTTATTTAGAAAATTCTCGGCAAAAAACTTACCTGCCATATGCCCGGCCCCCCGGAAAAGATCATCAGCGCGCTTTTGATCAAACTCCTCAACTAAGGTTGCATGCATTGCCATTTCAAAGAGCCTGTATACCAATACCGGCATACTATCGCCCAGCTGCGGCCTTCCTACGCTTACATCGCCCAAACTCCTCAACGAAACCCCCCCTATTCCTTTTATGATATAAAATAATAAACCTCATAGTAATATTTTACCCGATAATAGAATATTTTGCAAGGCAATCGCTGCTCTTTTTAGTGTAATTGTCCGCCTTTGTCTTAATTTTTAATAAAGTATTTCTTAAAATATGCAGAGATTGTATAGTAAATTATACTTGAATTATATTGCATTTTTCCTTTGGTTAAGTTACAATTATGCTAATCACAATATCTATAATTAATAATATGTATGTTTATTACAATAATACTTTGCGGAAATAGATTGGGGATGCATATGCAAAGAATTAAAAGTATCATATGCGTAACATTTATCATATTGCTATGCGCCGGCTTAAGCTTAAGCTGTCAAATCTCTAATGAAAATCAGCCAATCGACGTTTATAATTATAATTATTATACGGAAATTCCGGGTATAACTGCTGGGGAAATCGATGATATCGAGGCTTTAAAAAAGCAAAGGGATTATTTTGTATATGGCATGAATTTAAGTGTCGAATCTTTTGTAGAAGATGATGGCCAAATTCGAGGTTATTCCCGGCTCTTTTGCGGTTGGCTAACAAAGTTATTCGATATACCATTTGAACCTGCTATTTATGCCTGGGGAGATTTGCTGGAAGGTTTAGGAAACCATACTATTGATTTTAGCGGAGAGCTTACAGCCACTTTTGAACGCCGACAACTCTACTACATGACCGGTGATATTGCCGAACGTTCGGTAAAGTATATGCAAATAGCCGGTAGCGAACCTTTGATGGATATTGCGGCCAAGCGTCCTTTGCGTTGTGCTTTTTTAAAGGATGCTACAACGGTGGAAACTGTGAGAGGCTCGATGCGGGAAGAGTTTACAGCTATATTGATCGACGATTATGCTGTAGCATATACTATGCTGAAAAACGGCGAAGTAGACGCTTTTTTTGACGAAAGCTCGGCGGAAGCTGCTTTTGACTATTACGGAGATGTAATTGCCAAAGATTTTTTCCCCCTTGTCTACGAGCCGGTTTCTTTATCTACCCAAAACCCGGCCCTAAAATCTTTTATTTCAGTGGTAGATAAAGCGCTGGAAAACGGTGGTATACGAAGGTTAACGGAATTATATAACCAGGGGCGTCATGATTACATGAAGCATAAATTGTATTTGCAGCTAAGCGCAGAAGAACTTACTTTTATAAGTAATTCGCCACAAGTGCCTTTTGTAGCCGAATATGATAATTATCCCATTAGTTTTTATAATTCTCATGAGAAGCAATGGCAGGGGATAATCTTTGATTTAATTAAAGAAATAGAAGCTTTAACCGGGCTTTCTTTTGTGAGGGTAAACGATCAAGAAACAGATTTTGCCGCTTTATTGCAAATGTTGGAAGCTGGGCAGGCTTCCATGATTTCGGAACTGATACGTACAGATGAGCGGGAGGGCCATTTTTTATGGCCCAATAACGCTATTTTATCGGATAATTATGCTTTACTCTCCAAATCGGATTTTCCGGATATCAATATTAATGAAATACTATTTATGAAAGTTGGTTTAATGAAAGGTACAGCGCATACCGCCCTTTTTAATAGCTGGTTTCCAAATCATAACTATACCGTGGAGTATGATGGTTCGAAAAGCGCTTTTCGCGGCCTAGAAAAGGGCGAAGTTGATTTATTAATGGCTAATCAAACACAGCTGCTTATTCAAACAAATTATTATGAACAACCAGGATACAAGGCTAATTTGGTGTTTGAGCGAACTTATAATTCAACCTTTGGTTTTCATAAAAACAGCTATCAACTATGTTCCATTGTAGATAAAGCGCTTAATTTAATCGACACAAAGAATATTGCCGGGCAGTGGACGCGTAAAACTTATGATTATAGAGAAAAACTGGTGAGTGCTCAGCGCCATTGGCTCATCTACGCGGTATTGATGTTTTTATGTATTAGTTTATTGCTTTTTGTGTTGTTTCAAAGGTATCGTCACGAGGGCAAAGTATTGGAGGATATGGTAGAAGAACGTACCGGTAAGCTTAATGAGCAAAATATGTTGATGTATATGGTCAATGACGCTGCGGCTTTATTGCTGGAAGTTAATACTGAAGATTATTCTATAACTATGATCCAAGCCATACAGATGATTGGCGAATGCCTGGAAGTAGATCGTGTGCATGTATGGCGTAATTACTATGGTGAAGATAATTTGCTTCATTATAAACAGGTTAGTAAGTGGGTGCGGGAAGGTTGGGAAAATGAAGAAGGGTTGAATAATTACGATTATGTCAGTTTTTTACCACGTTGGGAAAAAGAGCTGTATGGAGGGCTGCCGATAAATGGTTTGCTGGAAGACTTACCGCTTGAGGAGCAAGATTTGCTCATGCCCTATAATATACTTTCAATATTAGTAGTGCCGATTTTTTTAAGTGGTGAGTTTTGGGGTTATATTGGCTTCGACGACTGCCATAAAAAACGCGTTTTCCCCGATGGAGATGTAAATATTTTGCGCTCTTGGGGCCTTTTAGTGGTAGGCGCTATACAGCGCGCCGAGATTTTTACAGATATGCAGCGCCACTTGTCCAAATTAGAGGCTGTGATTAAAAACTATAAAGGAGTTATTTGGAGTATCGATAAAGACGGAATTATTACTACTTTTAAAGGGCAGTATTTAAATACCATTGGCGTTACGCCTTCTTTTCTGGAAGGAAAGAAGCTGGAAGTTGCCAGGCAGAAGAATAGACATTTTGATATACTGCAAAATGTAGAAAAAACCTTTTTGGAAGGCTCGCAGGATTGGATAGGCGAAATAGATGGGGTAGTTTTCCATTCCTGCACTACGCCGATATACGATAGCAAAGGTGAAATAACGGGCGTGGTAGGTAGTACAGATGATGTGGCCGAAACAGTAAGATTACAACGGGAATTGGAAGCGGCTGTTATTACCGCTCAAGCTGCCAGCCGAGCGAAATCGGCCTTTTTAGCCAATATGAGTCATGAGATACGCACGCCCATGAACGCGATCATTGGCATGATAACTATCGGAAAAGCCAGTGCCGATAATGAACGTAAAGATTATTGCTTTACTAAAATAGAAGACGCTTCTTCGCATCTTTTGGGAGTAATCAACGATATTCTGGATATGTCTAAAATCGAATCGGGTAAATTTGAACTCTCCCCGGCAGAATTCAATTTTGAAAAAATGTTGCAGCGGGTAGTAAATGTGGTCAATTTCCGTGTTGATGAAAAAAGACAGCAGTTAAAGGTGTATATCGACAAATCTGTGCCCAAAAACTTAATAGGCGACGATCAGAGGCTGGCGCAGGTGATTACCAACCTCGTGGGTAATGCGGTGAAATTTACGCCGGAAGAGGGTTCAATTTGCCTGGACGCGCGTTTACTGGAAGAAGAAAATGATCTATGTGTTTTGCAAATATCTGTTAAAGATTCCGGTATTGGCATAAGCGAGGAACAAAAAAACCGCTTATTCCAGTCCTTTCAACAAGCAGAAAGCTCTACGGCACGAAAATATGGCGGAACTGGTCTGGGGCTTTCTATATCCAAAAATATTGTAGAGTTAATGGGCGGCAGCATTGGGGTGGAATCGGAACTGGGGCAAGGCTCTACATTTACTTTCACAGTGCAGGCTGTACGGGCCAGCGGCACTTTGGCTTGGGAGGCGGAAACAGGAATCGATTTGAGCGATCTTCGCATTTTGGTGGTAGACGATGATCAAGATATATTAATGTATTTTAAAGAGATGCTGCAAACATTGGGGTTGTATTGCGATTGTGCTCAAAGCGGCCAAGAAGCGTTGTTATGTTTGGAAAAGAACGGACCTTACCATATCTTTTTTGTGGATTGGAAAATGCCCGTTATGGATGGCGTTACCTTGACTAGGGAATTAAAAAGTAGATTTACAACAACCGAAAGAGGTTTTGTGGTGTTGATCTCTGCCGGCGATTGGGGTTCTATAGAAGATGAAGCAAAAGAGGCTGGTGTAGATAAGTTTTTATCTAAACCGCTCTTCCCCTCCGTTATTGCGGATATGATCAACGAATGTATGGGTACGCGCCGCCATGAACAAGCGGTAGAAGCCCTTTCTTCTAGTATAGACGGTATGTTTGCAGGTTATTGTATTCTTTTGGCGGAAGATGTAGAAATAAACCGCGAGATCGTGCAGGTATTGCTGGAACCAACGGGGCTTATGATAGAGTGCGCGGAAAATGGTGCTGAAGCTGTGCGCATGTTTACCGAGTCGCCGGATAAGTATCAAGTTATTCTCATGGATGTGCAAATGCCGGAAATGGATGGTTATGAGGCTACGCGCCTTATACGTAAGACAGATGCTTTACAGGGCCAAACCATACCTATCATCGCGATGACGGCTAATGTCTTTAGAGAAGATATCGAAAAGTGTATGGAAGCCGGCATGAACGATCATTTAGGCAAACCATTAGATATAGGAGAGTTCATTGAAAAACTGCGAAGGTATATAATATAAAGGGCTTTATGCTAAAATTTGCGTAAGCCGCTGGGTTATTTCTTTAAACCCCATGTTTTTTATAGTCTCGCCCAGCCAGATTATCAATTCTTCATCACTATCATATTCATACTTTTGCAATTCACCTAGTGCCAGATCCACGCCGTCTATATCATAACATTTGCTTGCCGCCAGTAAATCGGCTAAAACTTGCGTGTCAGGCGCCGGTTTTTTTGGTTTTTGGGTGGCTGTGTTATACAGCATCTCTCTTAAAGAGTTTAACAATGCTTCCATGTTCTTGATAAATGTTTCATTATGTGCTTTAATATAGTCGTAATTATTATCTTTGGCTGCTTGTTCTAGCTTTCCTGCTTGTTTGGCTAGTGTTTCGCCATATATTGCGCGTAAGCTTCCTTTAAAGCCATGAACAATGATCCGGTAGTTCTGTATATCTTCCATGGAAATTTGACGTATCTGCTCTAATTGCGCCGGTGAATCTGCGGCGAAAATTTGTAAAACATGCAGAAGAATTTTTTCATCACCAAAGCTATTTAAGGCTTCCGCCAGTTTTAGGCCATTAATTTGCCATTTGGCAAAAAGAGAATCGCTAAACGCGGTTTTATTTTGCGGCTTGCCATTTTCTTGTTCCTTTCTTCTCTCTATACCGCTTCTTCTTGTGGGTAATACACGCCGGTTTCTTCCGCTGCGCATTTCTAACATCATTTCGCCATTTACCATAATATACTGCTCTACCAGAGATTTTTCTATGCTCTTATCCCTGACCCATTTTTGTATTACGGCATCTAGGCGTTTAGTATCTATAGGCTTGGCAAGAAAAGCCTGAAAGCCGTGAGAGAGGAACATTTCTTCATTACCGGTTACGGCATTGGCTGTCAAGACAATTATGGGTACTTTTTTTGCATATTCACTGCCAATTTCTTCCCGTATTATGCGCGTGGCTTCTATGCCATCCATACCGGGCATCATATGATCCATAAAAATAGCCGAGTACTTTACTTTTTCTTGGCGAATTGCCTCGATAGCTTCTGCGCCGCTGGTAACACAATCGATCTGCATTCCATAAGGCTTCATGATCCCGGCGGCTATTTCTAAATTGACCCGTAAATCGTCCACTATAAGTATTTTGGCATAAGGTAAGCGGATGCGTTTTAAGTTCATGTTTTCTAAATGTTTGGTTGCGCCATATTTGAAATTGCGCAGCCTTTCTGCTACTACCGGCCCAATAGTGGCATCTACAAGGTATTTTTGACGAATTCGCACTGTGAATGTAGAACCCTTGCCATATTCGCTTTGTACAGAAATTGTCCCGTCCATCATTTCTACAATTGTTTTTGTTAGCGGCAGGCTAAAGCCGGCGCCCTCAATATGGCGGTTATCGGCGGCTGCCGCCTGATTATAACCTATAAATAGTTTA
>JGI24705J35276_12238482_pt1 | contig 23679 bp, 27 predicted proteins | sample TergutNt197P4_FD_35276 | JGI IMG/M metagenome (IMG submission 35276) | reverse complement strand
CGAATCCGAACCCGAACCGGATACTGAACCCGACCCGGAACCTGAGCCGGAACAGGAACCTGAGCCCGAACCGGAGCCGGAACCGGAACCGGAACCGGATACTGAACCCGAACCCGAACCGGATAGCGGCCCTATACCGGTTATTGAGGAGGACGAGTGATGAACAGCGAGGTGTTCACGAGAGAAGAACTTGTCGAGTTCTTCCGTGCTCTTCTGGAGAATATGAATAATGAATGCGGTAAAGTAGGCTATGCCCTAGAAGCTATGGATGTGGAGTACGAGGGCGCGCTTTCCCGGGGTGAAGAGAACCCTCTTCTCCTCGCCGATAAGGATGGCGTATGCATTAAACTCAGCTTCAGGCCCGCCATCATGATGAAAGAGGGTGAGGCAGTTGGATGATATAAGGATACAAAAAGGTCTAATAGAGACTCTGAATGAACGGGATCAGTTAATTAAAACAATGGCCGATGAAGCATCCGCCGCGAACAATAAAAATCTGGAATTAGAAGCTAAGCTGGCCGCAGCCCAAAGTGAGCTGAAGTTAGCAACAGCAACTACACCTACTGAGGGAAAAAGCTCTTACGATTTTATAGAATCTCGGCGGGAGATCGAGCAACTGGAAGAGGCTATAAACTCAAAGTTGAGTGAAGCTAATGTTAGTGACACCATTATAGTCGAATTAGCGGAAAACCGCCTTAAACGAGATGTCGCTCAAATGGAGCTGGCGGAACAAACCGCACAACTGGCTATCGCCCAAAATCAGGCAACCACCGCGCAACTAGAAAATACAGATCTTAAAGAACGCTTATTAAAAGAAACCCAAGCAGCCAGCACCGCTTTACGTGATTTAGAGATTATATCACAACGTGTAGAGATATCTTTTTCCGCCTCCCAACTTGCAGGTTATATGAGTCAGGCTATAGATAGCTTTAACCGGGAGGCGAATACGGGAGATTTATCGGTAAACTACATTATCAATAATATGGAAGTAACTATAAAAGCTAGCCTAACTAAGAGTGACACAGGAGAAATGACTTTAGCCGCCCCTGCGCTTTCCAGCGGAGACGAGGCTTTAAGTACTATCAAGTTCAATATATTGGCTGTACCCAAAGAGGAAAACAATAAATAATCAAAGATCGGAGGTGAACACATGGCAAATGTAGGACAAGAATTACTTAATGTTCCGTTCCCGGAAATGGTTTACAAATTAGCCTGCGCCATAGCAGAAAGTCAGTTTAAGCTGGATCTTTTTAGCTGCGAAGTGGCAAAAATAATGGGAGATCCGGCGAAAGCTAAAGTCGAACTGCCAGATCTTACCGATACTACCGGCAATGCCACAATTACAACTTCTCTTATCGGGGCGGGCTTTCAGCCTACTTTTTACCAGTTTTCAGAGACAATAATCGAAGTGAAAATGGCAATCACCTGCGCCTCTTCTCACGAGGCAAGCGTATCGACTTCAGCCAAAGGCGGGTTTTTATGTTTCTCAGCTTCGGTAAACGCTTCTTATTCTAGCAAGTATTCTTACAGTTGTGAAGGCTCAAGCTTACTGCGCACTAAGCTTGTACCTGCACCCCCCAATACCTTTATGCAAAAAATGTTAGAAATGAAAGCGGCTATGCTCCAAGCCAATATGCCCAAACCACCGGCGCTGCCCGGAGGCGAAGAAGAAGTGGCAAGTTAAGGCAATTCGGAGTAATTAGATGTACCCTTAAACTTAAAAAAGAATAGGAGGTTCAAATATGTATCATAATGTAGGCCACGAACTCTTAGATGTTCCATTTCCAGCTATGGTCTTTAATATGGCCAACGCCATTGCCCAGAGCCAAGTAGCACTGGATAAAGGAAGCATCGAGATTATGAAGATCATGGGAAACAAAACTTTAGCCCCGGTGTATTTACCAAAGATCAATGTCAGTACCAATGGCAGGCTTTTAGAAGATGACGGTAGCGAAGAAACAGATTTTTTAACCTCGATGATAGGAGCAGGTTTTCAGCCAACTTTTTATCAGTTTGTAGAAACCATTATTGAAGTTAAGATGACAATAAAACTGACTGAAGATACAGATTATACCGAAGAGAAAAAGGGCAGGACTGTTACCAGTTTTGGATTTTTCAGTTTGTTTAGACGTATCTGCGTAACCTCCACCCCAATAAATTCTACTTACACTAACAGTTATAATTATAGTGTAGAAGGTAGCAGCTTGCTGCGTACACGCTTGGTACCTCTGCCACCTAACACCTTCATCCAGCGGTTACTTGATATGAAAGCACAATCTATTCAAGCTTTCTACGAGGTAGAACTTAAAAAGGCGGAATTAGCCATAGAGCAATTGCAAGCTGAAGAAAGAGCAAAGGCCGATGCCTTGCCACCACCGGGCTCGCCAAGCTGAGCTTGATTTATCAAACCCTCATTAGTCAGTAAATTAGTCATAAAGGCAAGCCGTTCCGTATTCCAACGAATGCCGAACGGCTTGCTTTTATGAAGGGAGAAATATTTATGGCGGCTGAATATATTTGTACGGATAGCGATAATATAGCCGAAAACTCCGCGCCTCAGGAAGTACCGGCAGAAATTTTAGAACATGCCGAACCGCTTGAAACGGAAGAAGATATTGAGGCTGCTTTATTAGAGGCCATGGATGAGCTAGAAGCGGAATTAGCTAAGGAGTTTTCTGAGCTGGCGAAAACGGCGCCAGAACCTACGGCAGCGGCAGCCGAAAATACTAGCGAACCCGATCAGGAGATGTCGATGCTTATAGAACCTCGCAGCCCTTTACCCCGGGGAGCAGGTTATATGCACGCCGATTTTATTGAAGATTTCCATGCTAAGCCACGCCGCCAAGAAAGCGCTAAGCCCTTAAAAAGAAAAAGACCAATACGGCATTCTCGCACCTCAAAGTTAATAATGAAAAATGCAGATATGCCTTTTAACCGTGAAGAAAAGCTGCGCCAGGCGGAAAATGGTTTTGGCTCCGAAGCTGCATTTATGGTTTCTTATAACAAGCCAAAATCTGAAGCTCATGAGCCTTCAGAAGTATTGCGAGGCCAAAAAGAGCATAAAAAAATTTTACCAGAGGAGCCCGCATACGGGAAACTTTCTTTACCCCCGCTTTCTCTACAAATAAAAAACGCTAAAAAAGCAGATATGGATATCTCAGATGCCACTGTCATGAATATGGAAGATCACCCTTCACCGGCTATGCACCTTATATTAGAAGAAGCGAATCTATCCCTGCTTACTAAAAAGCCTTTTTCTCCGCCTAACCCAGTCATAGCGCCCACAAAGGTAATCAATACACAAGCCGAGCAGCCGGAACAACCACAGCATACTAAGTTTGAGCTGGATGAGCGCCTTAAACAAATAGAGTTTGATAATAAAAAGCGCCCTCAACAGCAGCAACCAAAACAGCAGCAAACAAAACAGCAGCAAGCGGGCAGGAAAGAGCATTATGAACAAAATAATCTAAACTATGAAGCTAAACCTAAACAACAAAAACAAAAACAAAAACAAAAACAAAAACAAGAACAAGAAACAAATCCTCAACAGCCCAAGCTTAACCGGGAAGAGCGCTTTAAGCAGCAAAAGCCAAGTAATTCACTACAGCAGGGGTTTAACCGAGTCGAACTTTTCCCAAAACAAGGGTTTTATCAAGATAAACAAGCTACCGGAAACATGGATTTTCTTAAAAACTCCTTCTCTTTACCAAAAACCCCTGCCCCACAACCAATCCCTTTAGCCATGAAAGAGATTGCTCGAAGTAAGAAAGATTATATGGACATACTGGCGCAGAAGGAGAATTATACCAAAGAACAAAAGCAAGCCAAAGAAAGCAAGGGAAATTTTGCAGCAGAAAGCCCACGAATAAAAACTACAAAGCAAGACATGATGTTAAACATGGATTTAAACAATAGAGGAAAATCTCCCGGGTCTATGGAAATAGACAGCGGTAAACAAAAACAAAACACAGATTTTAAGTTTAGTCTTTAGAACAGGCTCGAGGTAAAAGGATGGAAGAAAGCGCGCTTGCCAAACAGGTTGCCGATGATCTTAAAAATATTATTGCTGCATCAATAAACTGCATTCGCGAGGGGAATTATCAACTGTCTCACGAATACTTAAACCAGGCGCTCTCCCTAACGGAACTGATCGATTATCATGCAGGTTCCGCCATGGTTTTGCATAATCTGGCTAACCTATACACTCTTAAGGGTGATAATATTGAAGCTATGAAAACCGCAGCCCTCGCTTTAAAAAAGGCGCAAGCTGCTTCAATTGCGGTATTGCCTTATCAACAGCTGCTGCATTCCCTCTATTTAGCCGTACAGAAAGAGGGTGTTGAATATGTTAAAAGCAAGAATTATGTACAGGCGCTTAATAGTTTTGAGCAAAGCCTTCCCTATGCGCCACAGGAGAAAAGAACTTGGTTAGAAAAACAAATCACACTATTAAGGAGAGTGTAAATGGATGCTAAAGAAATAGCTGCGGGCTTTAAGAAAATTAATGAGATGGCGATGAAGGCAATGGGGGCGGGTGAATATAAGGAAGCCATTGCCATTTTTATGGAAGGGCTAGCTTTAGAGGAAAAACTTGGTTTAGATGTGCCCATGGCGGAATCTTATGCCAATATCGGAAATGTCTATTTATCCGCCGGTGAATTAGAAGAAGCGCAGAATCATTTAGTAAAGGCGCAAAAGATTTTTCAAAAAGCCTCAAAAACAGAAAACTTTATTGCTACTTCTCTTACTATTGCTGCAATAATGGAAGAAAAAGGAGACGATACCGGAGCGCAAAAACAGTTAGATTCCGCCTTGCGCTTAGCCCGCAACGGAGAGCAAAGAGGCTCTATACTGTTCCGTGTCGCCTGCCTAAACCAGAAGATTAAAAATAATTACAAAGCCCAAGAAGCTTATGGCCGCGCCCTTATGGAAATGGAGAGGTTGAATCGCAAATCGGATGTTCTCTTATGCCTATTAGCCAGGGCTTCACTCTTTTTGCAAATGGATCGTCAAATGCTGGCGTCTAGAGATATAGCCCGTGCGAAATCGTTAACTTTAGGTAATGAAATTCTTCAGGAACAATATGTGAACGCCCTGGCAGAGCTGGGGCTGGAAGGTTGACATATATTATGACTCCTACAAAGGGCTCATTGCTAATGTCACTATTTTGTTCAGTAATATAGAAACAGGAGGTTTTTACATGCCAAATTACGATTTACGTTGTTTAATTTGCCATCAAGAGTTCAATATCGACGCTACAGTTACAAAACGTCAAACAGGGCAAATTCCCTGCCCGTCTTGTGGTGGCTACGAGCTGGCGCCGGTTTTTAAAAGCACTCATTTTACCATAAAAAATTCCGCAGATACAGTTTGCCCGAACAGCCATATCTGTGGTCCCTCTTGTCATCATACCCATTAAAGATAATTCATTCATGGAGTATTTATGATAGCTTATGACCTTATTCGTTCGCAGCGCCAAACGATTGGGATATATATTAGGCAAAATCTCACGGTACAAGTTCGCGCGCCTTGGCGTATGCCTGAAGCGGATATAGATAGTTTTGTCAGATCGTCGGAAAAATGGATAATTGAACATCTTGCCCAAATAGAACAGCAAAACACTGTAAGAGCCGCTTTTAAACTGAATTATGGCGATACAGTTTTGCTTATGGGTAAAAAATACCCTATTAATGCCAGAACCGGAAACCATGCCGGCTTTAATGGAGAGAGCTTTTATTTGCCCCCTTCTCTTATGCCAGTGCAAATAAAAGAAACGCTGATACAGATATATCGAAATATAGCAAAAAAAATACTGTCAGCTAAGGCGTTTACATATGCTGCAAACATCAATATTATGCCAGCGTCAGTAAAAATTACTGGCGCTAAAACGCGCTGGGGTTCTTGCTCGAACAAAAATAGCCTAAACTTTTCTTGGCGGCTAATTATGGCCGATGAAAGTGTTATAGACTATGTTGTAGTGCATGAACTGGCCCATATATTAGAACATAATCATTCGCCTCGTTTTTGGGCTATTGTGAAAAACATTCTGCCGGATTATCAAGAGCGTCAAAACCGCCTGAAGGCTTTGCAGGACAAGTTAAGCAGGGAAAACTGGGATTAATCAGCTACTGTATAGCCCTGTGCTTCAATTGTTATTTTGATGCTTTCTATATTCCTGCTTTCATCATGGGTAACTGTGACCAGTTTAGCGGCTAAATCTACTTTTACATCCATAACCCCGTTTAAAGCTAATACCGCTGTTTTAACAGCGTTTTCACAGTGGGAGCAAGACATTCCTTCTACATTTAATATAGTTTGCATAAGCGCCTCCTTAAGAAAAGTATAGCATGGGCGGGGCTTTTTTTGCAATAAGATTTTTAATGAGAATAGCAAAGGTAACGATAGCCGGTGATCATGGCTGTTTTTTTGTATTCAGCAACCCTCAAGTTACTTTAAGGTTTGAATTAATAGGTTTGACGAAAATGGGGCTTTATATGAATAGTTTTATCAATTTGCTCAAAATAACTATATAGTTTTTCCGCTTTTTAGTTAGAGAAAGGCCAGCATGAACTTTTGCTTAAAAAGTCACATAATCTAAAATAGTTATATATAAAAAAATTTAATATAACTATTGACATTAAAGTAACTTTATGATTTATACTTGTATCATAAAATAAATTTTACAGGAGGCATAAAATGAACACAGATAAACTATCTAATTTGCAGGAAATAATCGAAGAAATCCTTAGTGATGCCATCGATTCGCTTTCAAGTGGCGATATGAATCAGGTGATTACAGAATTAGAACTGTGCGATCTAACTATTCTCCTAGATATAGAGATAATACATGAAGAAACTACCATAGAAATAAGCTATGATTCCTAAACCAATAAAAAGGGCTGCTTTTAGCCCTCATTATTAGCTCAAGCCCCAAGCTTCAAGCCTCAAGCCTACCTTAGGTTTTGCCTAAGGCAAACCTAAGGTAAGGCATATAGTAATGCTACGCTATGGCTGCTATTTCAATATAATGGCAAGATGATGAGTATTAGATAAAACTGCGTTGCCCGAAGGCACGCCAAAATAATAGTGCGCTTTGCCCAAATTCTTCCTTATACTGACATGTTTAGCATACGGCTATAGTTATTCTTCTTCTTCAAATTCTTCTTGCTCACCATTGATAGCGCTATCCATTAGCTTAATCAATTCCAGCAAGCTACGGAAGGGCTGGGTATGCTTACCGTTTACCCAAGTTACCGTACCCTGCCATGTTTGATTTTGCGAATCTAGAATCTGCACCACAAAGGAGCATTTCTTTAAGCTACTAGTCATGATATACCTCCAATTGTAGTTATTAATTATATTATACTACATAATGGTTACAATTCGGTTGCATTTCTAAAAAAGCTTTTTGCATTTTTACGAGAAAAATCATTTATTTTTTATAAAAACTATTTCCTTTTACCAAAAAATGAGGTATAATAGGGAAGATAATTGTAAAAAATGCTTAAAATGGTCACAAAAATTTAGTAATTTACGCACTTTTTAAGAAATAAGTGATTCTATATATGCTATACTATACTAAGATAAGCAAAATGTCAATTAAAATATAAAAAATATATATAGAAAGGTAATGAAAATGGTAAAAAGATCAATTCCGCCTATTGTTGCGACAAACTCTATTCCCATTCGTGCTGTTATGCTTGGAGATTTTAAACTCTATGTGGGCGATGTTTTAATAGATGATGATATTAGCCGCTCACAAAAAATGTGGAATCTATTGGCTTATTTGATAACGCACCGAGATCGTAATGTGCCTCAAGAAGAGTTGATAGATGTATTGTGGCCGGATGATAACTCTCAAAATCCGGGTAATGCCTTGAAAACGCTATTATACCGTACCCGCGCCACTATATTGCCGCTTATAGGCGACGAACCACAGCTTATACTATCGCAGCGGGGCTCTTATTCATGGAACCATAGTCTTCATTGCGAAGTAGATGCAGAGCAGTTTGCCGATTTAGCACGGCAAGCGGGCGATAGATCTTTTACAGATGCCAAACGTCTGGAACTGTATAAAGAAGCCCTTTCTTTGTACAAAAAGGATTTTTTGCCTCGGCTTTCCGAGCAATTGTGGGTAATTCCCCTGGCTACATATTATCATGCCCAGTATTTAGAGGCAGTATTTGAATATTCGAATCTATTGCTGGCTTCGGAACAATATGTAGAATTAGCCAATTTGGTAAATGCGGCTATATTAATCGAACCGTATGACGATAAACTGCATTCACTATTAATTACAGCACTCTTGCGCCAAGGGAACAGCCTGGCTGCCCTTAATCACTATGATCTGGCTACAGATTTACTGTACCGAAACTTTGGTGTTCGTCCCTCGGAAGAATTACGCGCATTATATCATGAGATAATGAAGGAAAGAAAAAGCTTGGAAATGGATCTTGCGGTTATACAAAACGATTTGCAGGAAACTGCTTCCCGTCCCGGTGCTTTTGTCTGTGATTATGGTTTTTTCCGCGAAGCCTATAGGCTGGAGTTACGGCGGGCCAGACGTGAGGGTTCTTGCGTACATGTGGCGCTGATGACCGTTTCTTTGCCGGATGGCAAAACCCCCTCTTTAAAACCGTTGAATGCTACCATGGATCAGCTTTTAGAGGCTATACGATTAAACTTACGCCGAGGAGATGTACTCACCCGCTATAGCGGAGCACAATTTGTGCTGATGTTGCCCACTGCCAATTATGAAGATAGTCAAATGGTGATGGAACGTATCGTGAACAGTTTTTATCAACAAAACCGCAAGAATTTTCTAAAAATAAGCTATAAGTTGCAGCAAATGGATTTAGAACAGGCTTTAATATTTGAAGGGTAAACCACTATTCCCACGGAGATGATCCCCTATGTACAAACAAAAGGCTAAACTCATAGTTTGTTTAGGTACAATCATATTATTAACCATAACACAGCTAACCCTAAAAGCCACGCCGGCGTTTGCTTCTGCGCCTGTTACGGCAGATAAACCTGCTGCGCTGCCACAAAAAGCAGAGCCACTGGTTGGTATTAATGTAAAAAGCAATGCCAAAGCTTCGGTAGACGCCTCTAATCTTCAAGAAGGCTATATTACAGTGAAATACCTTGGCGGCCGTAATGTCAAAATCAAGTTACAGATAACCAAACAAGGCGGCACAACGTATAACTATAATCTAAACAATGCCGGTAATGCCGAAAACTTTCCCTTAAGTGAAGGTAACGGTAAATATTCGGTAGGAATATTCGAAAATGTTTCCGGCAACAGCTATACGCAAGCCTATAGCTGCGACCTGGATATGGTATTACGCAATGTCTTCCTGCCATTTCTTTACCCTAACCAATATGTGAATTACAAAGCCGGCTCCCCGGTGGCTCAGAAAGCTACAGAGTTGACCAAAGATATGTCAAAAGAAATGGATAAACTCGCAACTATTTATCATTTCGTGGTGAATAATCTTTCCTATGATTCTGAACAGGCTGCCACAGTTACATCCGGTTATTTGCCCGATGTGGATAAAGTTTTAGAGCGAAAAAAAGGCATCTGCTTCGACTATGCAGCCTTAATGTGTTCTATGCTGCGTTTGCAAAACATCCCTTGTAAATTAGTTATTGGCTTTGCCGGTACGGTTTATCATGCTTGGATAAATGTTTATATCACTGATATTGGCTGGATAGACAAAGTTATTTATTTTGACGGAAAAGATTGGTCTTTGATGGATCCCACCTTTGTTTCTAGTGCTCGTGGCTCGCAACAGGTAATGCAATATGTAAGCGATGGAAAAAACTATAATCAAAAATTTGTCTATTAAGGAGTAAACTATGGAAGAACACCAAAAACAGGGGAAACGAGACAGTCAACTTTTAGCCGATGAGCTTTCCCTTTTTTTCATGCAGCTATTGCTAATGCTTAAAGCAGGCATTTTGCCCGTGGATGCTATGACTCTACTAGCGCAGGATTCTTCCTCTCCAAGAGAAACCCGCCTTTTAAATCGTATACATGAGATATTAGAGAGCGGGGCCCCTATACATGAAGCTTTGGCAGCGGCGGAGTGTTTTCCGGATCATGCCTTGCGTATGGTACAGGTAGGCGAAGAAACAGGTCGCTTAGAACAGGTGTTGACTGCTCTTGCCCAACATTATGGGCAAGAGCACGAGCTTAGGCAAAACCTGCGCCAAGCCGTAAGTTATCCGGCTTGGCTGGCGGTAATAATCGGTATAGTGACTTTTGTACTGGTCACTCAGGTATTGCCAGTATTTCAACAAGTACTGGAGCAATTGGGAAGTTCTATTACACCCTGGGCAGTTTCTTTGATGAATATGGGTGTATTTAGCAAAGAAGGGGCTATAATACTTGCCGCCGTGCTGGTGGCCTTAGCTTTGTTTTTGTTTGTCAGCACACGAAGCCCCAAAGGGCAGGAACGCTTGCGCCATATATTAGATAAAGTGCTTTTTAGAGGAACTTTAGGGCTGTCTGTAGCTAGGGAAAACTTTGCTTCAGTAATGGCCCTTTCTTTGGCGAGCGGCCTTACCCTATCGCAAGGGCTGGAAAAAGCTCGGCTTTTGCTGGCTCAAGATAAATTAGTCAATAGTATAGAAAAATGTGGCCTACTGGTGGAACAGGGGCAGACTTTTGCCAAAGCAGCCGAAACAACCGGCGTATTTGGCGGTTTGGAAACCGGGCTTTTGGCAGCTGGCTTTAAAGCCGGCGCCAGTGATACGGTGATGCTGGAAATAGCCCGCCGTTACCATAATCAAACAGAGGATATCCTTTCCGGCATGATGGCGCGCCTGGAGCCGATTTTGATCATCTTATTGGTGCTGGTAGTAGGTATGCTTCTGCTGTCGGTTATGTTGCCGATGCTGGCGATGATGAACTCTATTGGAGCTTAACCCAATATTTAAAATGAATACTGATAGGAGCAGAGCCGATGTTTTTACGTTCCCGCGCTAAATCGTTGAAACGCTTACTGCTGCCAATTTGCCTTACTGTGCTCTTGTTTGTGCTGGCTTTATATGCAGTACAAGCTATGCATAAGCAAATGGCTTTAGAATCATTGCGGTTAACAGAAGAAAGCGTGCGCCGCACTGCAGTACAATGTTATGCCTTAGAGGGCGCTTATGCTCCGGATCTTGAATATTTGATAGATAATTATGGTATTCGCCCCGATGTAAACCGATTTATGATATTTTATATGTTTCAAGGAGATAATTTGTTACCGGATATTACGGTAATACCAATTAACAATTGAGTTGCTTAGAATTTGCAGTTAATTGAAACAGAAAACTAGATATTTGCGGCAAAAAGCCGCCTTAGGGGGGGTTGTATTGCTGAAGAAAAAGCATATAATGAGCGCGGATGGTATTGCCGTGTTTTTAGTAGGCGCGGTATTTCTCTTTTTTTCCCTTGGTTTAGTTCTAATGGGTAGTTCTGTATACCGCCAGGTAGTATCCGACGCTCAAGAAAACTCTCAATTGCGTACCACCCTTTCCTATATTGCCAATCAGGTTCGGCGCAGTGATATAAACGGAAATGTGGAGATAGGGAAATTTTGTGGTCAAGACGCTCTGCTACTTTGGCAAAATTTAGAAGGCATTGAATGCGTCACTTACCTTTATTGCTGGGAAGGCAGTCTGCGTGAATTATTTGTAGAAAAGGGCAATGAACTTGAACCACAGGCTGGGCTGCCTTTATTAACTTTAAATGATATCTTTTTTAACCTTACCGAAGAGGGTTTAATTTGTGTAGACGCTCTTTTCCCCGATGGCTCGCAAGGCAGGCTAATAATAGCGCCCCGTTGTGGCGTGGTGGGAGGTAACGCCTAGTGAAGAAATCCAATTCACGCTCGGCTTTGTTCTTAGGCGAGATTGTACTTGCCTTACTTATTTTTTCGCTTTCCTCAGCGGTTTGCGTGGGCTTACTTTTTCGAGCTTATCATATCAGCGAAGCCAGCAGCGAATTGAATCAATCTATTTTCTATGCTCAAAATGCCGCCGAGGTTTTCAAAGCTCAGCCGGATATAGAGAAAGTAGCTGCTATACTGGGTGGAGAAATACAATCGGGAAAATGCTATGTTTACTATGATAAAAACTGGGTGCAAACAAAAGAGCAGCGTACTGTTTTTACCCTGCTTATCTCACCCTCTGCCGAAGCTTATACGACTTATGCTAAAATCAATATAAGTAAAGGAGCCGCTGCTGTTTTTGAACTTGTCGCTGCAGTTTATCAGGAGGATGGCGTCCTATGAACGAGAAAAATAATAGCCCCCACTTTGGCGTGGGCGGCATTACTCTGCTTACGGTATTATTAGTTCTGTCCCTTACCATGTTTGCGGTATTAACTTTAAGTTCAGCTCAAGCCGATATGCGTTTAAGTGAAAAAAATGCCCGCGCAGTGCAAGAATACTATATTGCCGATACCAAAGCAGTATCTTTGCAAGCTCAAGCGGCTGCTTTGTGGCCTTCAGGGCAAGTTTTACCGCCACTTGACTATATGCAAAATACTTTAAACATGAATTACGATCTGGCACTAAGCACAAGGGATAATGGCTTAATGTTTTTTTGCGATATTCCCATAAACAATAAAGGGCAAACCTTGCAATTAGCCCTTTATTTAGCGCCACCAGAAAACCCAGTGCGTTGGCGAATAGAGCAATGGCAATTTGTGCCGCCGCTTGTAGAAATATGGGACGAACCGGTACTGCCGGTATGGCAAGAGATTTTCAATTGACAATGAATGGATGGTACAAAAGACATTATGACAATCAATGATATTTTATACAAAGCAGTTAAGCAGCAGGCTTCCGATATTATTATAATTGCCGGCTTACCTGTGTCTTACAAAACAGGCGGTAGAATATACCATGATAACAGTGATAAATTATTGCCTTCCCATACACAAGTATTACTGGAGGAAATTTATTGTTTGGCTAATGGCCGTTCAATGGAGACCTTGCTTAAACATGGAGATGATGATTTTTCTTTTTCTTTGCCACAATTATCTCGTTTTCGGGTAAATGCGCTTAAACAACGCGGTTCTTTAGGGTCGGTAATTCGGGTTGTTTCTTTTGACCTGCCGGATTATCATGAATTACATATACCGGAAGCTGTCATGAAATTTGCTTTATACACAAAGGGCATGGTACTGGTAACCGGTCCTGCCGGTTGTGGAAAATCTACTACATTAGCCTGCTTAATTGATTCCATAAATCATCAGCGAAATGCACATATTATTACCATTGAAGACCCTATAGAATACTTGCACCGGCATGCTCAAAGCGTAGTAACCCAAAGAGAACTTTCCAGTGATACCGATAGTTATGAGAAGGCCTTACGAGCGGCTTTACGGCAAGCGCCGGATGTAATACTATTAGGCGAGATGCGTGATTACGAAACTATCAAAGCCGCCATTACTGCTGCGGAAACAGGACATTTACTTATTTCTACCCTGCATACCATAGGTACGGTCAACACAATAGACCGTATTATCGACAGTTTTCCGCCAACACAGCAACAGCAAATAAGGGTACAATTGGGCATGGTTCTTCAGGGAGTTATCTCTCAACAGCTTGTTCCGACCATTGCAGGCGGCGTAATGCCTGCTTTCGAGATCATGATCGCTAATAATGCCATACGTAATCTTATTAGAGAAACTAAGGCGCATCAAATTGAAAGTGTTATTTATTCCGCTGCCGGCGAGGGGATGATAACCATGGATACCTATTTGTTCAATATGGTTAAAAGCGCTCAGATAGCAGCAGCAGAGGCCATACATTACAGCAGTAATAATGAGCAGATGCAAAAACGGCTGGCTGGCGCCGGATTAAATATATAGTAACATAGTAAAAATGGAGGATATTATTATGAAATTGAATCAAAGTAATTCCGACCTGCGCATATGCGTAGATAGCATTGCCCAAGGACAAATAAGCGGGCGTGTTTACGGTCAGCGTTTGGAGCATCCGCTGGTTTTTGCCGATATTGGAGATATGTTGCTGCAAATAGATGATATACTAAATGCTCAGGATTATCCTCGTGCTTTCCAGCGCAAGCGTAGTTTTGGCGTAGAGCAAAAATCTACAGCTCCGTTGCCTATTGAGCTGGAAGGCGTTTATATGAGCAAGGAAACAGTAGAAACAAGCTATGGTAAAATTGCCACCTACAATGTTAATATCACAACACGTCAGAATACCTCTTGGCAGGGTATCATAGATTGGTTAGACGATAGTCCTATCATTACTTTTAGAAGCGCTTTGGAATTTATACATATTATAAATGAAGCTATAAAAAAGTAATTTGCACGCCCATTATATGGGCAATAATTAATCAATAGTTTTATCATAGCAGCGTCGAAAGCTATTTTGCCTATTGTTTCGAGGCTGCTTTTTTATGCAAAAATGTTTATGACGCCTTAAAATTTCTCCGAATTGCCATGATAGCTGACAATTTCAAAACTATTAAGGTTTCCTTTTACTTTAACTGCATGGGCGGGAATGGTTCTATGGGGGGGTCGGGAATAGTAAATATGCTTGCTTCCTTAAAAATTGCAACAATTCTATTATCGCTGGTACCAATTCTGGGGTTAAATGGCGGTTTGCAAGTTATTATCGTCACCCGCGCCTCGCCGCCTACATCCATAATCAAGCCAGCCGGCGCGGTAGCTAAAGCATAGACAAAAACACTTTCCAGTTTAAATTTCAAACAAAGACCATCTTCATATTCTATTTCCATTTCCTCGCCGATTTCCAGAGTATCTAATTCATAAAGTGGGCATATTTTCCCTTTCCATTTATTGTGGCCGCCCAAAATAGCATTTCCATCATTAGAAGGTATGGAACTTTCTCTTAACCAAGAAATTATATCGGCTGAAGGCACAATCTCCATAGTATGGCTGGAATCGTAGCCTGTATCCTCAATAGCCGCGTCAAGACCGAGTGCAGGTATACGTATGCGCACCGGCCATACCATAAGGGGGATTCTTGGTGGTAAAGGCTCCGGTAGTGTTTGTTGATATGACTCAGTTTTTGGTTGTACTGCAGGCTCTGCTTCCGGCAAACTGGAAAGCTCCGGAACAGGCAAAACAGGTTGAAAAGATTTTTGCTGATTAGATGAAATAAAAAAAAGCGCTAAAATTAACAATACAATAACGCTGATGAAAGAGATAATAAGTATAATTTTTCGTTGTTTCACGGTCACCCTCCATGTTGAAATGTTTTTAAACAAACCAATAAAGTTATTATAGCATATTTGTATATTCTAAACAATGCAGGTGAATTATGTATTTTGTATGTACATACCCTGAACCTATCCTGATAGTATTTGAATATTAATTAAACTTTCCCTGAAAGCCCTTGACTTTGTTTAGCTGCTGTTTTATTCTTAGAATAGTAAGCTGATCTATAATTTTTTACGTTCATTATACTATTAAAGGAGAAGCGCCATGACAGATACAGAAAAAAAACAGTTTTCTCCCCCAACTATGCCCTGGCAAGCTAGCGCTGCCCCCAAACGGAGAAAAAAACTCATCCGGATTATAATTATTGCCGTCTTGGTAATCGGGTTATTAGTAGGCGGTTTTTTCTGGTGGCAAGGCAGAGGCACTTTGCCGGCTGCCGCCCAGAATGATCTTACAGAGTTTACTGTTACACGGGGCAATGTTATTCATACTGTCAGCGGCCCCGGTACGGTTAGCCCGGTTAAGATATTTACTATTGCTACCAATCTTACCGGCGATATTTTGGAAGATTATTTTGAAGAAGGCGATGAAGTAGATAAAGACGCTTTACTTTTTACTTTTGATAGCGAAACCACCAGCTTAAATTTCGATGCGGCTAAAGATACGCTGGCTAATGCGCAAGACAGCTATCAAAGCGCCGTGCGCAATAAGCAAGATCTGGCAACTTACGCCCAACAAGGGGGCGTAGTAAATGCCCTGTATGTAAAAAAAGGTGATCATATAAATTCCGGCAGTAAGGTTGCCGAAATAATCGATACAGGCAATATGCTTTTAACGTTACCATTTAACAGCGCAGATACAGAATTTCTGTGGGCAGGGGAAGCGGCTGTGATATATATGGAAGAGTATGATTTAGAGTTGGAAGGTTATGTACGAAGAATTATGAGCGGCCATAATATAAGCTCTGAAGGCGCGCTCATTACTAATGTAGAAATAGTTTTTGCCAACCCCGGCGCCATCAAACCCGGGGCTTTCGCTACAGCTATTGTGGGTGATTATGCCTGTAATGATATAGGACAGATAGATTATGCTCTGGCAGATACCATTTATGCTGCGGGCAGTGGTAAAATCGTAGATTTAACAGTAAGCGAAGGCGACCGTATAAATGCCGGACAAAAAATTCTGATACTGGAAAATAGCACTATAGAAGATTCTTTGTCTCGCGCCGCCAAAAATGTTAGTGACGCGGAAACTAAATTGACCAATACGCAGAACAATTTGCAAATAAAATCTCCTATAGCCGGTACAGTATTAACGAAAAGTGCCAAAGCAGGCGATACCTTATATAATACCAGTACCACTTTAGGTATTGTAGCGGATATGAGTTGTCTTATTTTTAGTATAGATGTAGATGAATTGGAAATTCGTTATGTTCAAAGCAGTCAACAAGTCACGGTTACGGCAGATGCTTACGAAGGAGAAAGCTTTGCGGGAATCGTTACAAATGTGAGCAAAACCGGTACTTCTTCCAGTGGCATCACCACTTATCCGGTGACAATTGAAATAGCAGAATACGGCGGTTTATTGCCCGGCATGAATGTGAATGCAGACATCGTGGTGCGTGAAGCTATAAATGTGCTTTATATACCGGTAGACGCAGTAAGCCGCGGTAATCTGGTTTTGATTAAAGACGATGGGCTAGCAAGCGAACAACTTCAATTACATGGCGCAGACGAAAACAGCGCGTGGCCCATTTTCCCGGGAGGGGACGAAGAAAGTGAGCAATGGCCACCCATGCGTGCTGCAGGTGATACTGATCAGCAACGACCTATACGCGGTAATGGTCAAGGTGGTCAGCAATGGTCAATGCGTGGAGATGATCAAGGCGAGGGCGGCCAATTCCGTACAATGAGAGATGACGACCAACAGCGAACAATGCGCGAGGATAATGTGTCTGGCGGGCAGATGCGTAATTATAATCCGGGAAATACCCCTGCTGGTATGGGCTTTATGGGCGCACAGGCGCCGGAGGGTTTCATTTATCGGCGTGTAGAAACCGGTATCAGTGACAGCAAATATGTGGAGATTATAAGTGGGCTTAACGAAGGCGATATTGTTGCATACCGACCATCGGTAAGAGATAGCGGTAATACGAACTTTATGTTTATGGGTCCCGGCATGGGCTTTCCTAGCGGAGGCGACAGAGGCGGCGCGGTAATACGGCAGGTGGCGCCAATGCAGGGAGGAAAATAAGTATGATCGATTTTTGTGATGTTTACAAAATCTACCAGATGGGCGATTATGCTGTGCATGCCTTAGATGGGGTTTCTCTACATATAGAAGAAGGAGAGTTTGTCTCAATAGTCGGTGCTTCAGGCTCTGGTAAGAGTACCTGTATGAACATCATCGGCTGTTTAGACGAGCCAAGTTATGGGCAGTATATCCTGAATGGGCGCGATGTGAGTCATCTCTCTAGCAATGAATTAGCCAATATTCGTAACCGTATGCTGGGCTTTGTTTTCCAACAGTATAATCTTATCGCCAAGCTTAATGTTTTGGAAAATGTTGAATTACCGCTTCTTTATCAAGGGGTAAGCAGTGCAGAACGGCATGCACGGGCTTGTGAATCTCTTGCGCGGGTCGATCTTTCAGATAAACTAAAAAATCTGCCTTCTCAGCTTTCCGGCGGCCAGCAACAAAGAGTTTCCATTGCCCGTGCTTTGGTGAGTCAGCCAAAAGTGATATTAGCCGACGAACCTACAGGCGCCTTAGATAGCAAAACCGGTCAAGATGTAATAAATCTTTTGCGTCAACTTAACCAAGAAGGGCACACTATTGTTTTAATTACCCATGAAGAAAACCTGGCAGTTCAAGCTAAACGAATGGTCCGCTTAAGCGACGGCAAGATAGTAGAACAATGCGTGATGGAAAACAGTGCTTCATTTTAGTATTAATTCTAACTTGTCAATGTGAACTGATATGAAGGGGATTAAGAAGGAGAAGTATTATGAAACTGTTGCAATCGCTGATAATGGCCCTCAAAAGCATACTCGCCAATAAATTGCGCTCTTTTTTAACCATGCTGGGCATTATTATAGGCGTGGCGGCGGTCATTATCTTAGTTGGCTTAGTTGGCGGTTTTTCTAATAATATCACCTCTTCTTTCGCCCGTTTAGGCGCCAACACAATAAATGTAATGATCATGCGGGGCAAAACGGTTACAGTTAAAGATATTGAGGGTTTTGCCTTAGAACATGGCGAATTTTTTAGCGCTTATACACCTAATGTGAGCATGGGTAATGCTACTATTAAAAACCGTACCGACAGCCTCACCACCAATGTAAGTGGCGTCAATGAGCTGGCAGAGCAAATAGATAGTATTGAATTGGCTGCCGGGCGTTTCATTTGCTATTTAGATTGCGAAAGCCAACGGCGTGTTTGCGTTATTGGCTCTTATATAGCAAAAGAACTTGCGGTTGGCCTAGGAGATAGTATACGTATCAATGGTTATCATTTTGATGTAATAGGTATTAAAGAACAAAAAGACGGCGGTACGGCGTCTTCCGCCGATGATGTAGTTTATTTGCCCTATACTACCACCGCCCGCTTAGGCCGCAGCCAAGTTAGTAATTATAAGCTGCTGGTGGAAGATTTAAATAAAATAAACGAAGCCAGCGATATCTTATCCGATTATCTTGTAGAAGCCACCGGCTCGGAAAATAATTTTCGTATCATTTCTGCCCAGGCTATGACAGATACAGTAAACGAACTTACAGGCACATTATCTTTGGTGCTGGTAGGAATAGCCGGTATCTCTCTTTTAGTGGGGGGCATTGGCATTATGAATATTATGATTGTTTCTGTCACCGAGCGCACACGGGAAATCGGCATACGCAAATCTATCGGGGCTAAGCAACGCGATATTATGAGTCAGTTTTTGATTGAAGCTATCGTAACTAGCGCCTTGGGGGGGATGTTGGGCATTGCGGTGGGCGCCGGCTTATCTGTACCTTTAGGAAAACTAATGGGTTTAACAGCAGCTGTTTCTCCTACAGCTGTTAGTATTGCCTTTGGGGTCTCGGCAGGTATCGGCATCATTTTTGGCTATTTTCCGGCCCTGCGGGCTGCACGCTTGAATCCAATAGACGCTTTAAGATACGAATAAAACAATATATTAGATTAAGGGCATTATCCTGTTATTAAACAGTTTATTATAATTATTATTAAGGAGGAAGGAATTATGGTTATTATTAAAAAGTTTATTAGTTTATTGCTTTTAGCCTTAACAGTAGCGGTATTAGCCGGGCTGGCTTTGGCGGAAAACGCTTCGGCTGCCACGGTAGATGATTTAACAATTAAGCAAACATTGCAGGCTTTAGAAATACTGCCTCCAGATAATCAAATCTCTGCAATATTCGATAGAGCTACCTGTGCCCGTATGCTTATACAGTGCTCTGCCGCCCGCAATACCATTCCCGCCAGCATCAATATCTCCCCTTTCGCCGATGTTTCTTTCCGGCGTCCTGCGGCAGGGTATATCCGTGCCGCAAGTAAAGCCGGTTATATAAGCGCCGCTGCCGATGGTAATTTTTATCCAGATCAAGCTGCCGATGGCAATACTGCAGTACGGGGCTTGTTGGCTTTGCTAGGCTATAATCATGAGCAGTTTGCCTTAGATAGTTGGCAGTTCGCTATCTCCCTTGGTTTGCTGGACGGCTTAAATATAAGCGGCATCCACAGCCTTAACCAGCAGCAGGCTAACCGTCTTTTTTATAATGCTTTATTAACCCCTAATGCAAATGGCCGGATTCAACTTGAAACATTGGGGTTTTCTTTGCAAAATGGGGTTATCGACATGCAAAGCATCATTATTGGCGCATCCGAAGGCCCGCAAACTATCAGCAATAGCAGTTGGTTTTCCCATACAGGTTTGCAAGAAGAAAATCTAGTAGCGTATCGTAATGATAGCTTAAGCTCTCTTGCTGCCCTGCAAACGCACGATGTGTATTACTTTAACATAGCTATGAATACAGTATGGGCATATTCGGATAAAGTTAGCGGTGTATTTAAATCAGCTTTACCAAGCCGCTTAAGCCCTACTTCTGTGAATATTTCCGGTATGAATTACGAACTTTCTTTAACAGCTGCCCATAAACTGGCTTCTTCAGGTTTAGAATACGGAGAGACTATAATTCTATTATTGGGGCCAGACGGCAAGGCAGCGGATTTTTTAAGCCAAAAAGAATTAGTATACGATGTTATTGGTTTTGCTACCGCCGCCGATAAATTTGTTGAAAAGGACGAAGACGGCAAAGAATATAATGGCTATGCCATTACCCTGGCAACCGTAGACGGTAGTATACTTACCTATGAGGTAAAACGCAATTATGCCAGCCTGGTTGGCAAATTAGTGCGGCTGAGCTATAATAATGGCGAGATCAGCCTATTTTTACGTATGGCTACCACATTACGGGGCAAGGTGGATGCCGCGAATCTATTATTAGGCGATACTAAACTGGCTGCCGATATACGCATTATGGAAGTTTATAGCAACGGGGCTTATGATATCACTTACCTTAACCGGCTAGATGGCATATCCGTAAGTGAAGGAAAAGTGCTGCATTATACAAAAAACAATCAAGGCGCCATAGATGCCATGGTCATTTCCGGCCTAACGGGAGATTTATTGCAATATGGTATTATTACCGAAATTCGTGAAAACAAAGCTCAAAAAAGTGATAATTTAGGTGATGATTCAACAGGACAAGATGGCAATACTGCTGGCTCAAACGAAGGAAGTTCCGGAAGCGGCCAGCTTTCCGGCTCATACAATTATATTATCAATGGTAAAAGTTCCGTAAGCAATATCAGTGGGGCGGTGTTAAATGCTAAAAAAGGTCCGGCAGCTTTTATTTTCAAAAATGGTCAATTAGATAGCGTTAAAGCTTTAGAGAAAATTCAAAAAGTAACATTATATGAAGTTGGCTATGTATTAGATAGCTTGGGAAACCGCTATCTGCTAAGCAATTTTCCCAGCATTTATAAGCAAAACGGCAGCGAGTATCAATTGCTTTCCCTTAAAAAGGCTTTGGAATTAAAAACCTCTTTCACGGCATATTATGATAAACCGGAAAGCTATGGAGGCCGAATACGAATTCTCATTGCAGAGTGACTCATGGGCACCTTTTTATTTAATCGTTAAAGCGGTGGAATTTTTATAAAGGAATACTTGTTTGAATCTAGAAAACTATAAAGAAGGTAGATTAGCGTCGTGTTACCAGCATTGCGGAGGATAAATGAGATTATTAGCAATTATACTGGGCTTTATTTTGTCTGTATGTTTACTGATAACTGAAGGTAGAGTAGTTTGTGCGGCAGAAATCTCCGGCGCTGAAGATGTTGTTGCCCAAAAAGAAGAAGCTTACTATACGCTTATCGACCCACAGCGTTATACATTAATTCACGAGGTGAAGCTGGCTAATAAAGGTATGGAATCTGCTTATGGCATTAATGTGAGGGTGGCTTTAATGGATAAGCCCACGCCGCTTTATACCAATAGGCTTCGTGAACAATTACTGCCCTGGCCAGATAGTATTACTACCGATGAATATGGTCGCCGCGTGGCTTATTATCACTTTGAAGAATTGCCGGCAGGCAAGGAATTACTTTTTACACAAAAATATGTTTTGGAGTATAGCGGAATAAGCTACCCTAAACTTAGCACGCCCAGCCAATTTGGTTATGAAGGACAATTAGCCTCTCAGTATTTACTGCCTTCGCCGGGTATAGAAAGTGATAATGAAGAAATCATCGCTTTTGCCAAGCAGGCTACAGAAAAAGAACGCGATACATTTACCATTGCCCAAGCTGCTTTTGCGGCAGTCAACCTCTATATGACCTATGTAGAAGATGATATAGATTCCCCAAATAAAAGGGGTGCTTTACGCGCACTTCACAGAGCCTCGGGCGTATGTGAAGATTATAGTAAACTTTATGTGGCAGTATTACGTGCTTTAGGTATTGCGGCACGGCAGCAAAGCGGTTATTTATATTTACCTGCGGAGCATAATAAGCCGCCTTATGTGGATGAAGATGGACGGCTTAATTTTAATTTGCTGCGTCATGCCTGGGCAGAATTTTATCTTCCCGGTAAAGGCTGGGTAATTGCCGACCCCACTTTTACATATAGTTTTGAGATTGATGGCCAGACGATAAAATACATTAATTGGGATTATTTTGCGGCAATTACTGATGAACGGCGTTATATTTTCTTTCGCGAGGAAACGCTAAATGAAGATAAATTGCTGTATTTTAATGCGAGTAAAAACGGCGATCTATTGACCCGTTCAATAGATTGTTATATGCTTCCAGGCAGTCAGGCAGCCTGCTTTAATGATTTAGAAGGGCATTGGGCCAAAGAATTCATTATGCGCCTTGCTGAAAGAGACGAGCCGCTGCTACAAGGCTTGGGGAATGGTATGTTTGGCGTGGACGACCCTCTAACGCGGGCACAGCTTGTTGCCTGTTTGCAAAGATATGTAAAATCGCCTGCGGGCGGGCCAAATTTTACCGATCTTTTCCCCAGCCACTGGGCTTATGGCGATATTGGCGCAGCCCAACATGGCGGTTGGATCAACGGTTACCCCAATGGCAGCTTCAGACCAGATAACTCTGTGACCCGGGCGGAAGTGGCGCAAATATTGGTGGATGTTTTTAAGCTTTCTCTACCGGTATTGAACGAAGATAATATATCGGAAGAAGCGCATTTAGATAATAGTGATGAGAATATAGAATCAAATAATACTTACAAGGAGTTGGTAAATAGTAATGGAATAATTGACTCAGATATTGAACTAACCGAATTATTAGAAGAAAATACTCCCAGTGGAGAGTTTATAGGGTTTTTAGAAGAGGATATTGCTGTAGATGAACAATTACAAACAGCGGACGATGAAAATATCCATGAAATAGCAAAAGAAGATGCACCTTTGCTAATTGCCCTGCCGCAACCGGGTTTTTTAGATATTGGTCAGCCTGGTAACGCTTGGGCGGATGAGGCGATCACCACATTATTTACACTGGGTTATGCAATAGGCGACGGAAATGGCTATTATCAACCATCTCGCCCGGTAACCCGGGCGGAATTTGCCGCTTTATTAGACCGTATTATCTTGAAAAGAGAAAAAGATTTGGAAGAAGCGCAGGCAACTATAGAAGATCAGATTTTGGAATAATAATGAAAATATCTTTGTTGTTAGACAAATAATATTGTTATAATATAGCTTTCTGCCGCTCGCGCTATAAGCTTGTGCACCGTATACAATGTTTTATAAATGTTTTATAAATGTTTATATATGAGGTTTTACCAAAATTAGGCTGGGTGTAGATAAATACTGTTGGTAAAATCGCTTGTTGTCATTCTGAGCGTAGCGAAGAATCTTTCTTGTAAGGAGGCAAATACATTA
>JGI24705J35276_12238484_pt1 | contig 23709 bp, 27 predicted proteins | sample TergutNt197P4_FD_35276 | JGI IMG/M metagenome (IMG submission 35276) | reverse complement strand
CGCAGGCCCGCCGTGCGCGAAGCCCGGCGCATCGAGCGCGCCCGCCAGCACCGCCTGCTTCATCCACGCCGCCCACACCGGGCGGCACATCTGATGCACCAGTACCGAGTGCTGCACCATCTCGCAGCGGCGGCGGAACTCCAGCAGTCCGGCACGGATGGACGAGTAGTTCACACCCGTCAGGTCGCCAGTCAGTTGCTCGTAGGTAATGCCGATGGCGGCGGCGACCGCGCGGAACTGCGTGCGCAGGAACTCCGAATACGAACCGCCCACGTCCGCCGGATCGGAGAACTTGATGTCCTCACCCGGTTCGAGAATCTGCAAGGTGCCGGGTTCGAGGCCAGCGAGCGCTATGCCCTCGCTGTTGGCCGCCCCTTCGCCCATCAAGTTGTCTTCCGGGTTCTGGCGCGTGACGAAGCCCGCGAACATCGCGGCGGTCTTCTTGCGCACCAGCTCGGCGTCGTCGTACTGGTCGAGTTCGTTCAACTTGACCAGCGCCCGCGACAGCCACGGCTCGCCGCGAATCTGGCCGGGCCGCAGCACGCGGTAGAGGTGAATTACCTCGCGCGCGTCCACACGCACCGTTTCCATGCCGCCTTGCCCCGACATCGGCGCGAGCCGTCCGTCCTCCGGATGCGAGCGGTACAGGTGGTAGGCCACACGTCGCCCCAGCGCATCAAACTCGATGCCAGAGCGCACCACGTTGCCTGACGGCAGATCGGTGTTGAGGTGGATCGGCAGGTGCTCCGACTCCAGCAACTGGAGCTGCAAGGGCACGGCCAGTCCGTCTTCCGGACGGCGCGGGCGCAGCCGGATCAGGCATTCACCGCCTTCGAGCATCGAACGGCAGGCCAAGGCTTGCAGGCCGTAGAAGTCGGTCAGCCCCGCCGCGTCGGCTTCCTCTGTCCAATCGCGCCACAGCGCCTGCACGTCGGCCTTGAAGTCTTCGTCGTCCGACAGACTCTGCGGCTTGATGCCGGTGCCGACGGCGTTGGCGACGAAGGCGTCGAGCGCGGCCTGCGCCCACGCATTGCGGCGCACGAGGTCGCGGCTCTTGATGCGCAGATCGGTGTGCGTCGCCAGCATCGCGGCGACCGCGCCCGGATTGCCGGGCATCCACGCCAGCGACCGGCGGCCACCGCCTGCGGCCTCATGTACCGGCTGTCCAGATGGATGGCCGAACAAGCGGAGAACGGTTCTGGTGAACCACGCCATGTCAGAAGCCCTTGCCCGTGGTGACACGGATCTGGCGTTTGGACGTGGCGCTGCCGCGCGCGATCTCGGCCTCGACCGTGCGGATCGCCGCTTGCAGTTCGGCAACGCTGCGGTACTCGACTGTCTTGTCGCCGAAGGTCACGCGGCGTTCGCCTGTGGCCAGCGCCTTCCTAAGCGCGTCGAGTTGTGCATTGGTGTAGCTCACGGTGTCCTCATCGGGTCAGCCAGCGGCTCTTGATGACGCGCCGACCGGAATTGCGGTTGCCAGAAACGGCGAGGCCACCGCTGTGGGTGGCCTCGTCGGGTTGCATCGGTTCGAGCGGCGGGGAGTCGTCCGGTGGGCGCTCCATGCCAAGTTGCCGCTCCAGTTCGAGCCAGTGGCGCTCCTCGAAGCGATCCAGCCCTGCCGCCGTCGCAGCGGCGCGGGCATAGACGTAGCAGTCGAGCGCCTCGTTGCGCTCGCGCATCTTTTGCCACTCGCGCACGGGGAAGCCGTTGCGGTCGCGGCGGGTGATCAGTTGCTCGGCGCAGAGTTGCTGGATGAACTCCGCGTCGATCTTCGGCAGGTGGACGAAGCCTGCGGGGAACGTCGTCGTGACGCCGTCCTCGCCGACGTTGGCCGCCTTGCGCAGGTTGTTGTAAAGCTCCAGCTTGGCGATGCCGCCCGCCACCGAGTACACCTTGATGCCACGGCGCAGCTTCTTGCCACCCTGCGAAACATCGATGGCGGTCGGTGTGCCGATCAGCGCCGCGCCGCGCGCTACGCCCTTGACCGCCATCACACGCGGGTCGTGGCAGGCACGCACGAAGGCGTAGGCTTCCTGCGTGGCAAAGCCGGTGTCGAGCGCAAAACGCGCCAGCGGCATCGCCACGCCAGAGTCGTTTGTCCAGGATTCGGCGAGCATTTCCGCGAGGCGCTTCCAGACCGTGTCGCGCGCCGTGTCGCCCATCAGCACACGGTGCTCGACCAGCCACGACTCCTTGCCGCGACCGAAGGCCCAGACGGATGCCTCGATGCGATCCTTCTGCACGTCCGCGCCGCCGACCAGCAGCAGGCCACCCATCGGCACGCTGCCGACGCGGTAATCCTCGCGGCGCTCGACCAGCCGCTGCCAGTCGGGCGTTTCGCCTTCTTCGACCCAGGTCTCGCCGAGTTCGGTGTTCTTGAAGGTCTTGATGGCGGCGGCGGAACCGGATTCCTTGCTGACGGCGGCTTCCCACGCAGCGGCGATGTCGCGCCACGCGCGCCAGCCCACCGGCGAATACAGGCTCGACAGGTGAAAGCCCGCCGTCCTCTGAATTTCATTGCCCGTGCCTTCTGCCATCGCACGCCACTCGCCGTGTTCGAGCATCCACGTCTTGTGATGCTCGGCAATCGCGGTGTCGCACGACTCACAGATGTAGGCTGCCGTCTCCGGCGCACCCTTGTCCCAGCGCAGCAGCTCGAAGCGCAACCACTGCCGATGCGAGCAATGCGGACACGGCACGAAGTAGCGACGCTGGTCGCTGGCCTCGTATTCGCGCTCGATGGCCGACGCGCCGGAGATCGTCGGCGTGGAGACGATGAAGATTTTGCGGCGTGCGAAGGTGCGCGTGCGCGCCTCCGCCAGCGAGATCGCATCGCCTTCGCCCTCGACGTCCAGCGGGTAGCCGTCCACTTCGTCGAGGAACAGGTAACGCACCGGCATCGAGCGCAGGCCGACCGCGCTGTTCGCGCCGGTCATCACCAGCACACCGCCGCGAAACTCCTTCGCCAGAATCGTGTTGCCGGAATCGCGCGAGCGCGCCGGAGCGATCAGTTCCGCCAGCGCCGATGATTCTTCGATCAGTGGGTCGATGCGCTGCTTCGAGTTGCGCTTGGCCATTTCCACCGTCGGCCACACCGCCATCATCGGCCCCGGCGCGTGGTGGATGACGTAGCCGATCCAGTTCGACCCCATCTCGGTCGCGCCGAGCTGCGCCGCCTTCATGAACACCACGCGCTCGACCGGCGAGGTCGGCGACAGGCAATCCATGATGGCCTTCAGGTACGGCGTGCGGGCGGTGCGCCAGCGGCCCGGCTCGGCAGATGCCTTGCTGGACAGCATCCGGTGCCGATCCGACCACTCCGACACCGTCAGTAGCGGATCGGGCGTCAAGCCGTCGCGCCATGCGCGTTCGATCTCCTGCACGCCTTCGTAATCGTCCATCGTCAGTCCACGCGCGGGCGCAGCTCGCCCAGTTCGATCAGGTGCTCGCGCACAGCAGCTTCCAGCGCGACGTGCATCTGGTGCGCGTCAACGCCGAGCGCGGAGGCCATCTGCCCCGAGATGCGTGCGGGCCAGTTGAGCCACGCATCGCGCTCGATGCGCGCCAGCTTGAAAACGTGCGCCACGGCCTGCGCCCGATCCACCAATTCCTTCTTGCGGTGCGCCAGCTCCACCTTGTTGAGCTGGGCCTTGAGCACTTCGTTGACGGTGCGCGCTTGCAGCAACGACGTGCCGCCCGCTGACAACGGCGGTGTGCCGGACTCAGGCGCATCGCGCGGCGGCGTTGCATCGGCAGTCGTGGGCGCACGGCGGGTTTTCGGGCTGCTGGCCTGTTCCTGCACAACGGCCCGGCGTGGCTGCAATGTGTTTTGTGCCCACTGCGCGTCCGCCGCATCCGGATCAATCGTGCCGTCCGGCAGTGCGGTGATCCGTCCGGTGTCAATGGCCTTCTTCACGGCCACGTGCGACACGCCACGGTGGCGCGCGTAGGCGCGAATCGAGAGTCCCATCGTCACCTTCAATCATTTGTTCGTCATTCCTGCGCAATTGAGCTTGGCTTCCATCGGGAACAGCGCGCTCATCACGTCACGCCAACCACATCCCGAAAGGAACACGCCATGAGCCAGATCGACACCATCCTCACCCTGATCGCCCAGAAGCATCTGGGTCTCGACACCCTGCAAACCCGCCACGCCGACAGCCTGGACTTCCACGACACGGCGGTCTGGTGCATCCGCGACGCGCTGGAAGCGGCCTTCAAGGCGGGCGTCGAACTGGGCGCGGCGATGCCGAAGGCCACGGAATCCGGGATCGCCAAGGACTGATCGGAAAGCAACGAAGCCAAGCCCCCTTATCCATCACTGGGCGCTTGGCTTCACTGCCGAACAGCGCGTTCATCACATCGTCATCCACCACCCCGAAGGAACAGCAAATGACCACCACCCAACTCACCCCGGCCCAGCACGCCATCCTCGCCAAGGCCATCAACACCAGCGCGGGCAAGATCGAATGGTTCCCCGACAACATCAAAGGCGGCGCACGCAAGAAGGTACTCGACGGCCTGTTCAACCGCGCCCTGATCACGCCCGATGGCGAGGGCTGGTGCGTCGCCGCCGAGGGCTACGACGCCTTGGGCATGAAGCGCCCGCACGTCAGCGCCAAGCGCGTCTCCAAATTCGAGGCCAACCTCGACGCAATCATCGCCAACGCCGAAACGGCGCCGGACGCGCCGGACGCCACCGCAGCACCGCAGACCACCGACGCCGAGTTGGAGGCCGACGTGGCCGCGTGTGAGGCCGAGTGGGCCAAGAACGCCGCGACGGCACAGGCCAAGCCCCGCACCCGCGACAACAGCAAGCAGGCCGAAGTGATCCGGATGCTGCAACGTCCCGAGGGCGCGACCATCGGCCAGATCTGCACCGCCACCGGCTGGCAGGCGCACACGGTGCGCGGCACCTTCGCCGGAGCCTTCAAGAGAAAACTCGGCCTGACCATCACGTCGGACAAGCCGCAGGGCGGCGAGCGCGTCTACCGCATCGCCTGAAAAAAGATGGTGAGAGACGCCGGGAATAGCTTGGCTTCTCTCACCACCAGCGCGTTACTACGGGTGTCGCAACGATCAACCCGAAAGGAAAACCACCATGACCAACACCAACATCCCTACCACCCGCAACGAAGGCTGGGGCTTCTGGGGCACGATGGGCGGGCACGCCTGCATCGCGTGGCCTCTGGCCATGACCGCCGTCGCCGACGCCACAGGCGCAGACCTCGACACCGTCCGCGCCTTCCTCGACAGCCGCCACGGACGCCACTTCGCAGACGACGTCCACAACAGCCTCTTTGATGGCAAGAGCATGAAGGACGCCATCGACGCTGCCACCACCAAGTGGATGGGCTGGACGATTGGCCGCCAGACCAGCAAGGACTACGGCATCCCGCGCGGGCTGCCTTACCTCACGGGCTACGTGATCCATTGCGGCATCGTCGAAGAGCAAGAGGCCGCCTGATGAAAACCCCCACCGCCGAACGCGAACAGGCGCTGCGTTGGCTGATCGCCAACCGGCGTCCGGATGTCTCCATCGAACAGGCCGTGCGCGTGATGTGTGCCGTGCTGCCCCGCGATCTCGCCACGATGCAACTGCTGCGGCGCATCGCCGAGGAAGAAGAAGCCAAAGCGCCTGCACGCGGATTCAACTGGCGCACGCCTGCTGGTTTGCCGCCTCGCGGATAGCCTGCTTGCCGGTGAACTCCTCCCACCGGCGCACGATCACGTCCACGTACTTCGGATCGAGTTCGATCAGTCGCGCGATGCGGCCTGACTTCTCGGCTGCAATCAGCGTCGTGCCGGAACCGCCAAAGGGATCGAGCACCACGTTGCCGGGTCGGCTGGAGTTGCGGATCGCCCGCTCGACCAGTTCCACCGGCTTCATCGTCGGGTGCAGATCGTTCTTCTGCGGCTTCTTGATCGCCCATACATCACCCTGATCGCGGTCGCCGCACCAGTGGCGCGTCGCGCCCTCGGGCCATCCGTACAGGATCGGCTCGTACTGGCGCTGGTAGTCTGCGCGGCCCAGCGTGAAGGTGTTCTTGGCCCAGATGATGAAGGTCGACCACTTGCCACCGGCGGCGCGAAACGCGGCCTGCAGCACGTCGAGTTCGCTGGAGGACATCGCCACGTAGATGCCGCCGCTGCAATGCGTCACCGTCGGCGTCAGCGCCACCAGCAGGAAGTCATAGAAGCCGTCGCCCAAGTTGTCATTGAGGATCGCGCGATCCTTGCCGCGCATCTTGTCCTTGGCGCTGTTGGCGTAGTTCACGTTGTACGGCGGGTCGGTGAAGACCATGTCGGCCACGTCGCCCTGCATCAGGCGGTCGTAATCCTCGACGACGGTGGCGTCGCCGCACAGCAGCCGGTGTTTGCCCAGCACCCACACATCACCCGGGCGGGAGATCGGCGTCTCGCTGACCTCCGGCACCGCATCCTCATCGGTCTGACCCTCGTTGTCGGGTTCGTCGCCCGCGATCAATTCGGCCAGCGCGTCGGCGTCGAAGCCGGTGATGTCGAGATCGAAGCCTTCCAACTGCAAGGCTTCCAGTTCGATGCGCAGCATCGCGTCGTCCCAGCCTGCGTGCTCGGCGATGCGGTTATCCGCGATGACCAGTGCGCGGCGCTGCGTCGGCGTCAGGTGATCGAGCACGACCACCGGCACGATTTCCAGCCCGAGTTTCTGGGCAGCGGCGAGCCGACCGTGGCCAGCGACGATGATGCCGTCGCTGCCAGCGAGGATCGGATTGGTGAATCCGAACTCGGCGATGCTGGCAGCAATCTGCGCCACCTGATCATCCGAGTGGGTGCGCGCGTTGCGAGCATAGGGCAGCAGCTTGGCGGTCGGCCACTGTTCGATCTTGTCGGCCAGCCAGTTCATGCCACCACCTCAATCTCGAGTGTGGCAGTGCGCTCGGCGACGACCTGCTCGAAGGACTGGCCGGTGGCGATCAGGGTGATCGGCACGCCGGGATGGTTCTGCTGAAAGCGCTTGAGGGCGACGTCCACGTACTCCGGCGCGATCTCCACGCTGCGGCAGACGCGGCCCGATCGCTCGGCAGCCAGCATCGTCGTGCCGCTGCCGCCAAAGGGTTCAAATACGATGTCGCCCGCGTCGGTGTAGGCCTCGATCACGAACTCCGGCAGCGCCACCGGGAACACGGCGGGGTGGTCGATGTCCTGACCGATCTTGCCCTTGTGGCGCATCACGCGGATCACGCTGTCGGGGATGCGCGTGTCCTGCGTGGGCTGGCCCTTGTGCGTCCAGCCGCCGACTTCGCCGTCCTTGCCGCGCATCGCGGTGGACGAGCCATCGGCGCGCAGGTGCGATTCCTGCCCGGCGTGCTTGCAGGGCACGATCTTGTTGGGCTTGCGGCTCTCGCGGTTGAAGTGAAAAACGAACTCGAAGCTCGGCGCGAAGCGGCCCTGCCAGTCGCCGGGCATCCCCGGCCCCTGATCCCAGACGTACCACGCAAAGCGCCGCCAACCCTGCTGGCGCATCCATCCGAGCCACGCATCCCAATACGGGATCACTTCGTTGTCGCGGTGGATGAGGCCCAAGTTGACCAGCACCTGACCATCGCCCGCCATCGGCAGGTGCGCGAACACGCCGCGCATCAGGCCGTCCCAATCGGTGATGCCACCCGAGGTGTAGTCGCGCTGGTTGCCGTAGGGCGGCGAGGTGAAGCACAGCCGCGCGGTGTCGCCGTCCATCAGCGCAGCGACCACGGCGCGGTCGGTGGCGTCGCCACAGATCAGACGGTGCTGGCCGATGGCCCAGACATCACCGGGGCGGGATACCGCCACGACGGGCGCGTCCGGCACGTCGTCCGCAGCATCCGGCTCGTCGTCCGGTTCCGTCTCGGCATCAGGATCGGCGTCCAGCACATCACCGGCGAGCAGCGCCTCGATCTCGGCATCCTCGAAGCCGGTCAGCGCAAGGTCGTACCCGGCCTCGGACAGGTCGGCCAGTTCCAGCGCCAGCATTTCCTCGTCCCAACCGGCATCGAGCGCCAGCCGGTTATCGGCGATCACCAGCGCGCACTTCTGCGCGACGCTCAGGTGCGCCAGTTCGATCACCGGTACCTGATCCAGCCCCAGCTTGCGCGCAGCGGCCAGACGCCCGTGCCCGGCGATGATGCCGTTGTCGCCATCGACCAGGATCGGGTTCGTCCAGCCGTACTCGACGATGCTGGCCGCGATCTTGGCAATCTGGCCTTCGGCGTGCGTGCGCGGATTGCGGGCGTAGGGAATCAGCGCCTCGACCTTGCGGTACTCGACGTTGAGCGTGTTCAAAGTGGAAGTCCCAAAAGCAAAACCCGCCGAGCGTTGCCGCCGGGCGGGTTGGGTGAATGATGAATCTGGAAACTGGTAACCGCGCCCTGGGGTGGTAACCCGAGCCGGTAACCTGCCGACTGGTAACCTTGCCCGCGCCCTGACGCTAAAAAAGCGTCGCGCTCGCGCCCCCCGCATGGGTTATTGGCCAGGAAGGGCCCATTTCCCCTCGGGGGCGTGGCTTTGAAGCGACTGTCGCCTCGAAGCCACTGATCCCGAGCATGGATGAAATACTACCCTCGACCGGGGTGATTTGTTGCAGGGCCAAAAGCCGCTGGTGATAGCTGATGGCAGCGCATGGCAGCTTATCCGCGACCATTCGCGCTCAAAGACTATCCCACGACAACGCAGCCGTTGAGCTGGTCAGCCACCGTCTGCAAGGCCTTCTGCCAACGTCGCCACGCCGTCGTGCGGTCGCAGCCGAAGCGCCCACAGATCTTGCGCCACGGTTGGCGGTCGCTGCGCATCCACACGAGATGGCGCTGCTCAACGTCCAACCACTGCATCCAGCGCATCGTCTCCAGCATCCGATCAACCGCTTCAGGGCTGGGCGGGAAGTAGTGACGTGGCTGCTCGTCCGCCGACAAGCGCTCCCACTGCTGGCGCACGATGATGGGCCAGACGTTGAAGTAGCCCTGCACACGCACAGGTGGCAGACGTCGTCCGGTGCTGGCTGCTTCCTCGTAGCGTGCGGCCACGACGTCAATCGTCCAGTTGGTGCGTGCCATATCACACCCCCTGTGCCACGTCGTGGTGCTGGACAGCCCAGTGCAGCAGAGCCAGCGCATCGGCCTCGTTGTCGTCGGTCGGGACGTGCCCACGGGCACGGGCGGACGCCACCATCTCGCCCTTGCTGGCATTGCCCTTGCCGGTGGCGTGCTTCTTGATCGTGCCGACCGGAACGCCTTGGTACGGAATCTGGTGGTGCTCGCACCACGCGGTGAGCGTGGCGAGGAATCCGCCGTAGGCGTGGGCCGCGTCGGTCGAAACGTGGCGGCGCACTTCCTCAAAGTGCAGCGCGTCGATGCCGTCGCAGGATTGCTTGATCTCGGTGAGCCAGCGTTTGAAGCGCAGGAAGCGCATTCCGCCGCCTTCAAAACGCTGCGGTCGGAAGCTCTCGGAACCGCTGGTGATGTGGCCGTCGCTGCCGCGCAGCGCCCAGCCGGTGGTAGTGCCCAGATCGAGGGCAAGGATGGTGGTGGTCATGGTGTCAATCCTGTTGGGCCGGTCTGACACATCGGGCACAGCTTGACGTAACTCTCCGTGAGGCGTGCGCGCACGCGCGTATAGAGACTTACGTTCAAATGCGTCCGATGTGTCAGACGGCGTGAATTTCATAGGGTCAGTTGTCCACGTAGGGGGTGTAAGAAGGCGCTGGCGGGTACTTGAGGTCGATACCCCGAAACCCGCGCACACCCACGCCGTTGCGCCACTTCTCGATCCCGCGCGTGATCAGCAGATCGGAAAAGCGTCGTTGCGAGCCGATGAACTCGCCCGTTGTTTCCGCCCAGTGCTTCCAGTCGGTGAATAGCTCGGCGGTCAGTGACTTGGCGTTCGGCTCGCGCACGCAGCGCTCGTCGAGCCAACGGCCCAGCGCATCCTCGGATTCGAAATACTCCTCAGTCGCCGACACCACGCAGGCGGGCGGCTTCAAGCCTTCGCGCTGCCACGCAAGGCATCCCGCCACCGCCCACGCCAGAATCCCGTCGCGCTCGGCCAGTAGCTTCTCGGTCAGGCGACCATCGCGCCGCTCGGGCGGGATCGTCACCGTGAAGGGGATCATGTGCATGCGCCGCTTCATCGCTTCGTCGATGTTGCGGATGGCGGGCTTGTGGTTGCCGACGATCACCGGCTTGAACTGCGGCGTGTACTCGAAGAAGTCCTGGCGCATGAAGCGTGCGGAGATCTTGTCGCCGCCGGTGATGGCCTTGACCTTGGACTCGTTCAGGCGACGACCCTGTTCGGTTTCGATGGCCGTCACGAAGCGCGCACCGCGCAGGCCCGCCAGATCGGTCGGATGGCGGTCGCCACGGGTTTCGACGAAGGTGTCCATCGACGCGGTGGCGGCGTAGTCGCCGAGGATGGTGCTGATGACGTTGGCGAACACGCTCTTGCCGTTGGCCCCGGTGCCGTACAGAAAAAACAGCGCGTGGGCGCTGGTGACGCCGGTCAGGCAGTAGCCGACCATTCTTTGCAGGTAAGCCTGCAGATCAACATCGCCGCCCGTGATGTCGGACAGGAAGGCCATCCATTGCGGGCAGTCGCCTCCCGGCGTGGCTGTGGTGATCTTGGTCATCCGGTCGGCGCGCTCATTCGCGCGCTTGCGACCAGTCTTGAGATCGACCACGCCACCGGGCGTGTTGAGCAGCCACGGATCGGCGTCCCATTCATCGGTGGTGGCCGCGTGCCTGCGATCCGCGCGCGCCAGCCGTTCCACGCCGCCGACCGTGCTGGCACTGGCCAACTTGGCGGCGATCTTGGGGTTGTCGGCACGCACGGCGGTCTGGCGGCAGACGCTGCGGATCAGGTCGGTGGCGGCGAGCGTGTCCTCGGTGCGCCAGCGTTGGCCGTCCCACACCAACCACCGACCCCACGCCGCGACGTAGCGCCAGTCGCGGTGGTAGCGGCGGGTGAAAGACAGCGCCAGCGCATCCTCGGTGCCCCAAACGGATTCGTCGCTGCTGACCACCGGATTGATGTCGTCAGCAACATCGTGCATCTGCAGGCGCGGGCCGTGGGTGAGGAAGGTGGCGACGTCAAAACCCTCGGCGATGGCGTCCGCCGCATCCCAGCCCTCGGCAGCTTCCTCCGGCGGATACAGGATGTGGCAGGACTTCGCACCCGCCGACAGGATGGCCTGCGCCGCTAGCGTCGCGTACTCCCAGCCCGGTTTGTCGCGGTCGGGCCAGATCAGCACGGCCTTGGCCGAAAGCGGCGACCAGTCGGTCTTGTCGACCGGTGCGTTTGCGCCGTGCATCGCGGTGGTGACCACGATGCCTGCGTCGATCAGCGCCTGCGCACATTTCTCGCCTTCGACCAGCACCACCTGCGCGGCGCTGGCCATCCCCGGCTGGTTGTAGAGCGGGCGCGGATCGGGCGGTGTCATCTTGCGCCGCTTGGCGTCCCAAGGCCGGAACTGCTTCTTCTGCCCGGGCGGGTCGTAGCGGTAGACGACGGCGATTAGATGGCCTGCCTCGTCAAGGTAGTCCCACTTGGCAGTGGCCGGGCCGAGTTCGTCGACCGGTGCCTCCTTCTTGCTGGCCTTGCGCGCAGGCTTTTCCCGAGCGCAACCGAGCAGATCGGCGGCGGCATCCAGTACACGATTGAAGTCGGTGTGGATGGATACCGCTAAATGACCGGCGATCAGCGAAAAAATATCGCCGCCGTCGCCGGTGGCGCGATCCGTCCACAGTCCTGCCTTGTCGCCATCGAGTACCACTTCGAGGCTGTCGCCGGGGCTGCCCAGCACGTCGCCGATCAGGAACTTGCCCCGGCGCGTCTTGCCTGCCGGGAACAACGTGGCCAGCACCGAGGGCAGACTGGCGATCAAGCCTGCCCGCAGCGCCTCGCGCTCGCCGTCATCAAGGATGCGCCGGGGTTCGACTGGCTTTTGGGTGTCGTTGAAGTCAAGCATCGGCGGCACCTCCGATCACGTCGGCGATACCCGCCAGTTCGCGCGGAATGCGTGAATCGTGGCGAAGTTTGCGCAGAGCCTTGACTTCAATCTGGCGGACGCGCTCGCGTGTGATCTCCATCTTCTCGGCGATCTCATCCAGCGACGAATCAGAGAAGAAGTGCTCGCGGATGACGCTGGCTTCACGCGGTGTCAGCGAGTCGAGGGCATCCTGAATGATGCGCCCGGCCTGCGCGTGGCTCGCGAGCCGCAGCGGGTCAACGGTCGCCGTTCCACAGGCCAGCGCCTGCACACTGTCCGCATCCAGATCGATGCTGGAATGATTCCTTGCCAGCGGCTGGAGCTGGGCATCCGACCACAGATCGGAAGGCGATGCGTTCAAGAAGTTGCACAGATTCCACGCGCATTCCCGCAGCAATCCATCCGGCGTCAGCGGCGAGCGCGTGAGATTGAGGTACGGCAACAGCGCCCCGTAGTAGCTGATGCCGATGGCGGCGGCCAGCGGCGCACCGGGGCGGTGCCCAGCCTGCTCGATGGCACGCAGCAGACGGGCGTTGCGCACGGAGATGCGAACACGGTAGTCACTCATGTGCGCCTCCTTGCGTGGCTGACCACGCCGTGAGTTCCGACATCCGGAAGCGAACCATCTGGCCGATCCGGTAGTGCGGAATGCGCTTCGAGATGCGAGATCGCGGCTTGGTGAAGTAGTACAGCGGGAGATTCAACAGTTGGGCGGCGTGACGCGCGCCCACCATCGGCTCCACTGCCAGTGCTCTTGGTTGGGTGTGGTTCATTGCGTCCTCCAGCAGCGGTCTTGCCACGCGCACATCCGGCACTCGAAGTGAGTCGGGTCATGGAAAGCGCGCGGCAGCAGCTCCCCGGCCTCGGTCGCGGAGATGACCTTCACCGCCAGATCCGTCATCCGCTGCGCCAACGCGCCATCGAAGGGCACCAGCTCGACGTAGATGTCCATCGAGTCGGCGTTGATCGCGGTGAACAGCGCTGGGTGCTCGTGCAGCTGCAGATGCGCCTGATAGAGCGCGATTTGCGCGGCATAGACCGGCTTACTGACGGCCAGGCCTTTCGATTCCACGTCGCGCCACGACTTCGCGCCGAGGCACTTGTTCTCCCACAGCGCGGGATAGTGGAAACCGTCAGGCCCGCCAACGATCACGCCATCAACGTGACCGCGCAGCCGACCGTGCGCATCGGAGAAACCGAACTGGCCTCCGTCGGGTTTCTGCGTGCGCAGATCGAACCCCGCGTCGCGCAGCCACGTCACCATGCAGTCCTCCATGACGTGGCCACGCTCGAAGATGCGCAGCATCCGGCCTTGGATGTCGCGCCCGTGGTCGACCGGAGCCTTCGCGTACTCGAACTGCAGCGCACGCTCACAGGCCGCGCCCAGACGCGATGCGCCGAGGTAGTCGCGCGCGGACTGCTGCGCGCGCAGGCGTTGCATGCCGATGTCGATCAGCGCCGTGATCTGGCCGGAGACGCTGGCCGAGGAGTTGAAATCCATCATGGCTTCACCCCCTTCGGCTCGTCCCAAGGCAGGTCGTCCTCCAGATCGGCGAACGGGTTGGCCACATCGGGTGCCAGTGGATCGGGTGTCGGCGGCATGCCGCGCACGGGCGGGTACTTGGTGGCCTCGTGGTGCGCGACCATCGCCTCCGTGTAGCAGGTGACGATGGCGTCGATGACGCGCAGCGCTTCGGCCTCGGTGTAGTCACCCAGCGGTTTGGCGAAGCCGATCTCGCCTGCCGCCTCGCCGAAGGCCTTGAGGCACTGGCGCATCGCGCCGAGCTCGATGTCAGAAGGATCGATCATGGCGACCTCCGTCTTGTCGATGTGACCTTCCTTGGCGCGTTGCCAGTTGCCGTACAGCGCGTGGAACGCGTCCTGACAGCGGCGCGAGCAGAACACCCAGTCGAGCACGTAGCGGCGCGGATCGGCGGTCTTGAAGCGACCGTCCGTGTGGCCGTAGCCGCGTGCTTGTCGTTTGCAGACCCAGCATTTCACGCCTCCTCCTCGAGTTCATCGAGCAGCAGGCCCAACTGCAGGGCAGCGCCAGCGAAGGCGGCCTCACAGCGACGCTTGAAGTCCGGGTAGTTCATGGAGCTGCGCGCAATCGCCGTGACCGCGTGAATCTGCGATTCCAGATGCGCCAGCCCCTGATCCGACAACCACTGATGGTGTTTCTGCGAGATGCCCTTGCGGTTGCGGATCTCGCCAAGCAAGTCCTCCGGCAGCACCGGCCCGTAGACCCAGCGCAAGGTGATCTGGCCGATGACGTGGGGCGGGTTCTGCTCGTGCCCCTGGTACCGCCAGTTGAAGAGGCGGTACAGCGCCCGGTAGTAGTCCGGGTGGAAACGCCGCTCCCACGACGCGCAGGATTGGCGCAGCAGCTTGGAGATCAGCTCCTGCAGCGCATCCGGCGCGCGGTGGTGCTGGTAGCCGGTGGCCTCATCGATCAGCGCCACCTCGCCGGTGGTGGCAAGGGAACGCATGATCTTCATGCAGTTGGGCACCAGCTTCCGGCGTGCGCGGTGCAGCGTGTGATCGAGGGCTGCATCAATCACGCCGGAGGCAATCTGGGTGATCACGCCCGCCGGGAAAAACTGCGCCCGCCGACCACTGGGAAGCAAAATCGGTGACTGAAATTTATCCAGTTCCGACAATGACTTAGGTGAGAAGTCAGCCAGGATTTGGCGAAAACGGTGACCCGTGTTGTTCTCGTGGATGCCGAGCAGCTTGGCCACCTGCTTGCGGACGTAGCCGCGTTCGCCGGTGGTGAGCACGACGGCCTCGCAGTCGAGATCGCCGAAATGCACGACGCCGTAGTGGCTGGCAGTGAGCATGGATGCGTTCATGGCGGCCTCCCTCACTGTGCCCACGACGGTTTGCCCGTCACGGGAGCGCGTTGCGGGGTCGGTGCCTGATATGCGGGCGCTGCCTGCGCCGGAGCGCCGGACGTTCCGCCGCCCGACGTCTTGGGCGGAACGCCCATCAACGGCGCGTAGTCGGGGTGGTCGGGTTCGACCGCGACCTTGACCACGTTGCGATCCTGACCCTTGCCGTCCTTCTCGATGTCGACGCGGACGAGGAACTCCAGACCATCCAGTTCGTGAAAGCCCTGGATGCGGCGCGCGGCGGCGGCCTGCGGGGAGTTGTCCTGCGGGTGGACGTTGCGGGCGCTGTTGAGCGCGGCGCGGATGAAGCTGCGCCCCATCTGGCCCCAAGTCGGCCCCTTCTTGGAGTGTAGGCCGATGTTTGACCACATCTTGCGTTTGGCGTAATCGCCCGCCGTGACCACGAACTCGGCGGCGAGGTAGATGGAACCCGTCTCGAAGGACTCGGTGGCGTAGCCACCACCCCAGCCCTGCGATGGGTCGTCATAGCCACCGGGCTTGAGGATCATGCGCACCGGGACAGTGGTGCCCTTGGGGATCGGATCGAAGCCGGACTGTTGGGGGTCGGCATCTTGGAAATCGAAATAGTTGGACGACATGGTGATTACTCCTTGGATTCGGTGGTGTTCGGGGTGGCGGCGCTGGCGGGCACGGGCGTGCCTGCGCACTTGGCGATCAGCGCGCCGAGATGCGGCGGCTCCAGCAGGTCGAGGCGACCGCTGCGGTCTTTGGCCGGAAAGCCGTAGGGATTGAGGGTGTGGGTGACGAAGGCGCGGTAGGCGCTGCCGTCCTCGGCCTTGATCTCGGCCAGCGTCACAACCTCGTCGACGATGCCGGGCAGTTCCAGACTGGTCTTGCTGCCCTCGATCTGCGGCACGAACACCTTGCGGTTGTAGTCATCAAGGCGCTCGTCGAGGATCGCCACGAACACCACGTTCTTGCCCCGTGCGTGTTGCAGATGGGTCAGCGCGCCGATCATTTCCTGCCCGAGCAGGCCGTAAGCGCCACGCATGTCAGGCTTGCCGGTGCGGTCGCTGACGGCACCCGGCTGCGTCTTGCACCACGCGAAGCACTGACGCGACAACTGCGTGATCGAGTCGAGGAAGAAGGTCTGGTAGCGGTCGAGTTGCGTCGGTGCGCCAAACTTCTCGATGACGTGGTCGTAGTGCGCCTGCGAGAAGGCCGACTCCGGCGGCAGCGACTTGTCCGGGCCCGCGAGGAACACGAAGAAGTCACGGCTCTCCGGCCACGAGGCCGGACGGATGGTGTCGCCCGGCCAGTCGGCCACCGCCAGATCACCGGCCTCGATGTCGAGGAACAGCGTGGTGGTGGGATCGAGGTCTTTGAGCCGAGATGTCTTGCCGATGCCGGACTTGCCGAGCATCAGCAACTTCACACCCTTGCGCTCGGCCATGCGCTGCTGCGCAGAGATGATGGGGAGAGTCATGCGGCACCCCCATCCAGCGTCAGCGTGATGCTCGGCTTGCCTTCCTCGACAGTGCGCGCAGCGGCGAACTGCTCCTGCAGCGCCGTGGGCCAGTTGGTGTAGCGGGACTCGGATACCGACAGCTTGATGTCGATGTAGTCTTCGAGCTTGTCGCCGGAAGCAACGATGCGCTCGGCCATCTCCTTGAGGATGGCCTGACTCCAGGTCACCTTCTTGGGGAGTTCGTACTTGACGTGCAGCGCGCCATCATTGATGTGAGCTGTGCCGAAATCGCGGCCGGAGTCGCGAAGCGCAGTACGAGCCTGTTCGCCGTAGCGCTGGAGCTTGGCGGCATCCAGCTTCGCGCGCAGTTGTTTGAGGAAGGCGATGGCCTCGTCGACGTGGTGCTCGGAGGACGTGAAGTCCGTGATCGACAGCATCACAAGCTGGGCGATGCTCATGGCCGCGAGGTCGGCGGGGTAGTAAGTCAGTTCTTTCATGACTGTTCTCCTCAAACCGGCACGCGTTCGGACGTGGAGGCGTAGACGTGGCGCTTCTCGAAATCGAGCACGCCGTTTTCGCCATCGAGGGGATAGGCCACCTTCTTCGAGAACTTGTTGAAGACAGGGCCTCGACCCATGCCGCGCCAGCGCGTGAGCGTCTTGGGCGACATGCCCCAGCGGCTGGCCAGTTCGATCTCATTGAGGAAGCGTCGCTCGGACAATTCCGAGGATTTGGGGGCGGACGTCGAGCTGAAATCGACGCCGGAATGCTGACTCGGTGAGCCACCGAAGCCAGGGGACAGTGCCATTGAATAGGCCATTGCCATGCTCCTTTCCCGTTCAGGGATGGAGGCGTGAGCGGTGGCCAGTCCAGTACCAGCCGTTGATGCCGTTTCACGCCTTCATCGGGGAAGGCGCTACATCCGGCGTAGCAACAGCTACTTTTGGCGTAGCGGAAAAATATTTCTGCGTTCCCTCCGCTACCCGAAGGACGCAATCAACCGGCGTTGCTCATTCCAGTCCAAGGGCACCTTGGCCCGCAGGAGCGCCTCCAAGGACACCGCTCGAGGAAGCCGTCCTTCGTAGGCGGCCTGCACGATGTCGGGGGCGAGAAGCGCCAGCCGCAGCAGATCGCTGACCGTGGAGCGGTGGATGCACTCCCGCTCGGCGATCTCCGTAGCGCTGGCCAGTCTTCCGCAGTCGATCAGTTGCTGCCAGTAGATGCCGCGTCCCATAGCCCGGATCAGCGGACGATCCTGTTCGGGGGTGAGCATCGGGGTATCGGTGACGGCAATTGGCTGGCTGACGCCTTCCGGTGCGACGATCACCTTCTTGATGCCGCGCTTCTTGAAATGGAAGGGCACGAACGTGGTGATCCGGACACCGCCGCCTTCCAGCGGGTGGCGGCGCTCGTGGGGTTTGCCATCGCCGACCAGCGTCTTGGACGAGCGGTTCATGGGGTCACCTCCATTTCCAGCATTTCGCCGCCGATGTTGTCCGCCCGCAACTCACCGGCCAGATCGCGCCATCCCGACTCGCGCCAGACGATGTCGACGCCGTCGGAGAGGAGCTGGACGCGCTCGATCAGCAGGTTGACCAGCCGCACCTGTTCGGCCGGGAACAGTTGTTTCCAGACCTCCCCGATGCGGCGCATGGCCAGCACGGTGGTCGGCTCGTCGACCTCCGGGTATTGCTTGCGAACCGCGTTCCAGACGCCCTGGATGGTTTCGGGCGACTGGAGCGCGCCGACCAGCAGGTTGACCACCACTTCCTCTATCTGGTCGGCGGGGATCATCCCGGTGGCGCTGCTGCGGTAGCCGTAGCGGTTGTCCGCCTTGGGGATGTAGTAGCGGTACTTCTTGCCAGAGGGCTTCTTACTGTAGGTGATGTGGTACTTGCCTCCGTCGGGGCCGTACATCAGGCCACGCAGCAAGGCGTCGGTCTTGTGCCTTGTTTGGGTCTTGCCCATGCGCTGGTGGGCGTCCTCGGACAGGATGTCCTGCACCCGATCCCACAACTGCCGGGTGATGATCGGCTCGTGCTGACCGGCATACACCGCCCCCTTGTGGCGAATCTCGCCCACGTAGATCGGATTGCGCAGCACCTTGGAGATGTATTTCTTGTCCATCGGCGTGCCGTTGCGCACGCTGCCGTCCTTCAGGCGGTTGGGCTTGGTGGTGACGCCATCCAGCCCCATCTCGCGGATGATGTCCGTGATGCTGCGCGTCTCGGTGAAGCGGGTGAATATGCGCCGGATGGTTTGCGCATCCTTCTCCTCGATGATCAGCTTGCGGTCTTTGATCTCGTAACCCAGCGGCGTGTAGCCTCCCATCCACAGCCCCTTGCGCTTGCTGGCGGCGATCTTGTCGCGGATGCGCTCACCCGTGACCTCGCGCTCGAACTGCGCGAAGGACAGCAGGATGTTGAGCATCAGCCTGCCCATCGACGTGGTGGTGTTGAACTGCTGCGTGACCGAAACGAACGACACCTTGTGGCGTTCGAAGATGTCCACGAGCTTGGCGAAGTCGGTCAAGCTGCGGGTCAGGCGGTCGATCTTGTAGACCACCACGATGTCGATCTGGTCGGCGATGATGTCGGCCATCAGGCGCTTCAATGCCGGACGTTCCACGTTGCCGCCCGAGTAGCCGCCGTCGTCGTAGTCGTCGCCCACCGGCAACCAGCCCTCGGCCCGCTGACTCACGATGTAGGCTTGGCCTGCCTCGCGCTGGGCGTCGAGGGAGTTGAAGGACTGGTCGAGACGTTCGTCCGTGGAGACGCGGGTGTAGACGGCGCAGCGCTTCTTGGTGACGACGGCGTTCATTGGGCACCTCGCTTCGGCTTGTTCTTGGTGATCCCGAAGAACAGCGGCCCTGACCACTGGGTGCCGGTGATGTGGCGGGCGACCCCGGACAAGCTCTTGAAGCGTCGGCCTTCGTACTCGAAAGAGCCATCCGCCTGCGCGGTGACGCGGTGTTCGCGGTTGTCGAATTCCCGCACCAGGACCGTGCCGGGGATCACTTGCACTTCGACGCCGCGCTGCGTCTTGATGTTGGACTGCGCTTCGCCGATTCGCGCCATTTGCGCCTGCACGACAAGCTTGGTGCCCTGCGCCTCCTCCTGAATCTTGTAGGCGACGCGGCCTTCGACATAGGCACGGTTGTTGTGGGGTGGGCGCTGCGGGAAATACTTGTCCCAGACCACCCACAAGTCCTTCATGGCCAAGTTGGGCAGGCTGGCGATTTGCGCCGCCAACGACGGGGCGGTGGTTGATGCGTTCATTTGCAAACTCCTTCTGTAGACGGGTTTGAATGAACGCGCTCGGGTGCCGAGAAGCCAAGGTAAATATCGCTGTCGCGCGGACGCGTGGAATGCAATCGCGCAATGGCGGCCGCGATGATTTCTGCGGCTTCGCGTGCCCGCTGTAGGGGCGACATCATTTCAGGGAGTGTTTGTTCGACGGTCATTTCGGTAGCCAGTAAAGTTGTCAGACCGTTACGAAGAATATGCACACAGGGCGGTCGGGGTATCCCGTTTCAGGGTGCATCAGATAGGGAGAGCGAGATTTCAGGCTGATTTCTTTGGGCGACGTTGACCGCCGATCCCTTCTGCACCGCACGCACTTGCCCCAAGACCGTGGACGTCGGGCTGGCACAGATCACAACCGGAATCGCGTGGTGGTACCGCCAGTACGCGCGGGAGCAGTCTGCCGAGCAGGAGGCGCGCAGTCGCCGTGCCCGGCTGTGGCGGGATGCCAATCCGACGGCACCGTGGGACTGGCGACACACATCCCGGCGGTAGCCGGGAGAGTGTGGTTCGTCTTGGGTGGCCTCCATTGACCTGATGTTCATCAGGTCATATATTGTTCAAATCGGTGAGGAGCCATGCCATGAGCAAGCGAAAAACCGAAGGCATTACGGAACCGCAGACAAGAACGTTGAGAGCGATCTGCCAAATCCTGGACAGCACGGGCCTGCCGCCCACCGTCAAGGAATTGGCAGAAGCGCTGGGGATCAGCCACGCCAGCGCTCATGAACAAATCGCGCAGTTGGTGCGCAAGGGGTACTTGAGGAAAGAAGAAAGAAAGGCGCGGAGCATCGTGGTCGTGAAACGCAACGAGTAATCGCGATGCTTTGATTTCATTGAGGGGAATCCTGGATGGGGCATGTTCGGCTCGGGGTACTGCCAAGAACGAAGGCGTGGAAGGAGGTCGTCAGCCTGATCGCCGCTGGCGCTGACGTGTCTCAGGTTGCCAACGCCACCATCACCGCTGCCGAAAAGGCCTTCTCCTTCGTGATGGATGACAAGGGCTACACGGAAGCTGTGTGGCTGATGACGCAACTGGCCATCGCTGCCAAGAAGGACGATCCCTACGCCCATCTTCGATCCGTCGGCATTTCTCTGCCAGACGATGCAACCCTGTCTGACGTGACGGTGGGCATCTCAGATGCCTTGGATCGTGTCGTCGACAGTTCCTATAGGCGTTCCGATCTGGCTGAAATCTCTGGGCGCGCGCTGATCAGCGCAGTGGCCGACGCGCTTCAACCTCACTTGAACGGGCTTTTTCCGAACGACAAGGACACGATGCGCGCAGCGCTTTCCAATCTCGGAAAGCAAAAGGAGTTCGGCGACCTGTCGCGCTCGTTCTTTGACCGGCTCACCAACGAGAGCCTTCAGTATTTTTTGTCCAAGACGCTGTCGACCCAAGTGGGTGAAGGAATGCGTTTTGCGACGATGAACCAAAAGTCTCAATTCGATCACGCGCTGGACACGCATACGCGGGAAGCATCGTTGATCGTCCGCGACTACTCGTCCGACTGGTTCTCAAAGCACCGCTACGAGGAAGGCGGCGACATTTCAAGAAAATCGTCCGATGGCTTTGCTGGCTACGCGCTGAAGAAGATGAAGGATGAATTGCAAGCGGGAGCGCGCACCAGTGCAAACTAAGAAATTCATCATTTGCGGAAATGCTTCGGCCAAGGGCATCAGCGACGATCCGAAGAACGACACTCGCCTTCGGCTTTCTGGCGTGCAGGGCGAAGGCAACATCACGCTGCGCATCGAGGACATCCACAGCAAGATGTTCAGCAGCGTGCCGGCCAAGTTCCACGACCTGCTGGAGATCGCCACCTACGTCTACAGCGCGGATCAGGTGATTCTGCGCGGTGCAGACGATGTTGATAACTTCGGCGATGGATGGCGGCGCGACCTGCATTTCGTGGTGCCGGTGCGCAACCCGGATTTCTGGAACAGCGCCGAGATGAAGAACGCGCTGACCTCGACGCTGGGCTTTCTGTCGGACGACAACTACGAGTTCACCTTCGTCAAGCTGGCGCAGGATCATTCGATCCAGGACTATCTGGAGTTCAACGACGCGCAGGCCATCTACGGCAAGCCGGAGCAAGTGGTGATGTTCTCTGGCGGCCTCGACTCACTGGCCGGTGCGCTCGACGAGGTGTTGAGCCAGCAGCGCCGCGTGGTGCTGGTCACGCACAAGGCCACGCCCAAGCTCAACACCCGGCACAAGACGCTTCGAGATCTGCTGGCGCAGAAGGCCGGAGACAACGCGCCGCATCAAATCAGCGTGCGCGTTCATAAGAAAAAGCCGATGAACCGGGAATACACGCAGCGCAGCCGCTCGTTCCTGTTCGTCTCGATTGGCGCGACCATCGCCAAGATGCTTGGCCTGAGCAGCGTGCGCTTCTACGAGAACGGCGTGATCAGCCTGAACCTGCCGGTGTGCGCTCAGGTCGTTGGTGGCCGCGCCACCCGGACGACGCACCCCAAGGTGATGAAGGGCTTCCAAGACATCATGACGCTGGTGGCCGAAGCGCCATTCACGGTCGAGAACCCGTACATCTGGAAAACCAAGGCCGAAGTCGTCGAGCAGATCGTCAAGGTAGGCTGCGCCGATCTGATCAAGCATTCGATGACCTGCACGCACACGTGGGAAATGACGAACCAGCACACCCACTGCGGCCTGTGTTCGCAGTGCATCGACCGGCGCTTTGCGGTCATCGCCGCCAAGGCCGACCAGTACGACCCGATTGATCACTACAAGGCGGACGTATTCACCCAGAGCCGGAACAAGGACGACGACAAGATCATGTCCGCGTCCTACTTGGAGCGGGCCAACCAAGTGGGAGCGCTGGAGAACGTCGGGCAGTTTCTTGCCAAGTACGCCGAGGTGAACCGGGTGTTGCGCTTCCTCGGCGGAAGCACGGCGCAGGCTGCCCAGCGCGTGTTCGATCTCTACAAGCGCCACGCTGGCGAGGTGAACGCCGCGTCGGATGAGATGGTTCGCCGCCATGCGACGGCCATTCGTGAGCGCACCATGCCGGGCGACGCCTTGCTGCGCACGGTGCATGAGTCCGCATCGGTGATCTCGGTGCCAGCGATGTCGTCGAGGGAGAAGCAGCCGGACAACTTCTTCCGCAAGCGCGGCGGCGGTTGGGAGGCTCGGTTCAATCGCGGGAACAGGATCAACATCGTCGGCGTGGACAAGGGCGCGGAATACATCAACCTGCTGCTGGCGCACCCGGATCGGGAGGCATCCGTCTACGAAGTCGTTTGCGGCTACGCGCTGGGCGTCGCCGAGCAGGCGAGTTCCGGACTGGAGCACGATGACATTGAGGAGGGTTTCCAGGTTACGACAGGAGCGCCGCTGGGCGACGCAGGCGTCGTGGTGGACAGGAAGGCAGTCGAGCAGTACCGGGCCAAGTACCAGTCACTTGTGACCGAGAAGGCGGAAGCCGAGCAAGACGGCGACCACCAGCGTGTGGAGGAAATCGAGGACGAGCTGGCCCAGATCGCCGATGCGCTCACGGCGGGCGTCGGCAAGGGCGGCAAGCTCCGCAAGGCTGGCGACAAGCGAAAAAATGTCCGGGACGCCTTCCGCAACGCCGTCAACCGGGCGATCACGGCCATCGGGAAGTACGACAAACCCCTGGCCGAGCATCTGAAAGCCAGCATCAAGCACGGCAACGAGGTGGTCTACCGGCCCGGAACGCCCGTTGTCTGGGACGTCCGCCCCATCGTCAACGAGTAGCCCCGCCCGGGGTCGGGTCGCCCGCGTCAGGGCGGTTTTCCTGACGAACAAGCCGCCGGAAACCCGCGCCAGTGCTGGGGCGGGTGCGAAGTCCTCCTTCGCAGAAACAGAGAATGGGCGGCATCTGAGAACGGAAAACGACCCGAAACCGGGGTATCCGGGGCGGCGGCGTCCTTCGCAGCGAGGCCCGAACCCGCGCCAGCACTGGGGGGAACGGGCGAAAAAAAACCAACCGAGAACGGTTGGTTTTTTAAATGTTGGTGGAGCTGGGGGGGATCGAACCCCCGTCCGCGAACCTTCCTCGGCCAGTTCTACATGCTTAGCGGTCTGCTTTGAATCTCGCCGGC
>JGI24705J35276_12238485_pt1 | contig 23721 bp, 20 predicted proteins | sample TergutNt197P4_FD_35276 | JGI IMG/M metagenome (IMG submission 35276) | reverse complement strand
TTGCGGCGGCAAAAGTCGATTTGTCGGCGCGGCAGGCCGAACTGCGCGGGAATTTGGACAAACTACTTCGCGATAATGATTACGGCAATGTGTCCGACGATGCTTGGCGTGATAATTATGCGCCGTTCCATTGGATAAGCGAGTTCTACTCTATTATAGTTGACAATTGCGGGTTCGATGTGATTATTGGGAATCCACCATATGTGGAGTATAGTAAGATAAAAAGTAAAAAATATAGGATAATTGGATATGATACAGAAACTTCCGGGAATCTGTATGCTTTTATTTGCGAACGAGCGTTGCATTTGTCCAAAAACAACAGCGGTATTGGTGTCATTATCCCCATATCGTCCATATCAAGTGATAGAGCGATGAAGTTTCAGAATTTGTTATCAAAGCATACAACATGGCAATACTCTTACTCAAATAGACCTGCAAAATTATTTGATGGAGTGGAGCAACGACTTACCATATTTATCGTAAATAACAATAATCATAGCAAATCTTACAACTCATCATATAATCATTGGATGTCAGTAGAGAGAGAAGCCTTGTTTGACATGCAAAACTATGTTGTCAGTACAATATCTGATAAACCGTTTGCAAAAATAGGCATTGATATTGAAGCAAGTATTTTTGAAAAATTACATTCTCATAATAAGCCATTATGCAACAATATCGGATTCTTTACTAAAGGCTCTGTAAATTGCTGTTATTTTCATGATGCCCCTACGTATTGGATAAGGGCAATGAATTTTGAACCTCGCGGAGAGTATACGAGCGATAGCTCAAACCATTATAAAGAAATAGCTTGTGAGTCGATAAAAGAAGTATCCGTTGTGACAAGCATTCTTAATTCATCATTATTTTATTTTTACTTCAAGGTTGTTAGTAATTGTCGTGATTTCTCTCAGCGCGAAATAAGAAACTTTCCTGTTGCAGACGCCGTATTAAATGAATACTTTGACCTTGTTGCCAATAATCTATCTGAAAATTATAAGAACAATCGTCTGATAAAACAACGGAACTATGCCTCAGGATTTATACAGTATTGGGAGTATTATCCTCAAAAATCAAAACCAATAGCTGACCAAATCGACACAATCCTCGCCCAACATTACGGGTTCACCGAAGAAGAACTCGATTACATCATCAATTACGACATAAAATACCGTATGGGACTTGGCGGCGGCGATGATGATGATGGAGGCGATGGAGAATGAGAACCCGTGAAACCATAGAAGATTTGTTAAACGCCAAAGAAGGCGAGAATTATCAGTTCAAAGAGTGGAAAACCAAAGACGACCTGAAAGAAGCCGCGAGGATTTGCTGTGCGCTTGCTAACTGTGGTGGCGGGAAGCTCGTTCTCGGCGTAACTGATAAGCGCCCGCGTAAAGTTGTTGGCAGTACGGCGTTTCCGCAACCGGAGCGCACCCGCGCCGACCTTATGAGTAAGCTCCGTGTTCGTGTAGATTTTACTTTATACGAGCATGAGGGTAAACGCGTTCTTGTGTTTGACATTGCGAGCCGCCCAATTGGATTGCCTGTTGCAATCGAAAGCGGTGCATGGTGGTATCATGGCGACAGCCTGATATTGATGCCGGAGGAAGTTCGCCGCGCAATCTATGCTGAGAGCGGACACGACTTTTCGGGCGATATATGCGGCGGTGCGTCCATGCAAGACCTCGACCCTATGGCTATTGAAAACTTCCGAAGTATTTGGGCATCGAAAAAGAAGAGCGACCGGGTACGCGCAATGACAGATAGTCAGGTTCTATTTGACTGCGGAGCTGTTACAGATGAAGGTGCAACATACGCTGCGCTGATTTTATTCGGTACTCGCGACGCACTTAGAAAATACCTGCCCCATGCGGAAGTAATTTTCGAATATCGCTCAACCAATGCAGCCGGCCCGGCTCAACAGCGCGAGGAATTCCCTTGCGGTTTCTTTGCTTTCCCCGACCGCATTTGGGAGCTAGTGAACCTGCGGAACGACCTGCAAAATTTTAATGTGGGTTTTTTTGTTTTTGACGTGCCGACATTCAACGAACTAGTGGTACGAGAGGCAGTTTTGAATGCCGTGTGCCATAGAAATTACCAGTTGGGGGGCAGCATTTTCGTCCGCCAATACCGCGACAGGCTTACAGTTGAGAGTCCCGGTGGATTTCCTTATGGCGTTTCCGTAGATAACATTCTGTATAAACAAGCACCACGAAATAGACGCATAGCAGAAATTCTTTCATTATGCGGATTAGTGGAGCGCGCAGGGCAAGGCATGAATCTAATGTACGAATATAGTGTCCGCGAAGCAAAGGCTCTGCCTGATTTCACCCGCACCGACAAATTTGGCGTCTTTCTAACGCTTCACGGTCTCGTCATTGCTAAGGGGATGCTGGCACTACTTGAAAAAATCGGCAATGAACAGCTCAAAACATTTTCTACGGAAGATTTTCTTATTATCAATGCACTTTTTCATCAGCAAAGCTTGGATGAGAGTCTCTTGCCACGGCTTGAGCGGTTGATTGATATTGGTGTAGTAGAGCGCGTTGCGCGTAAAAAGTATGTGTTGGCGCGGGCGTTTTACGATGTCGTTGGAAAGGCGGGTGTACATACTCGCCAAGTCGGTCTGGATAGAGATACAAACAAAGAACTCATTTTGAGCCATCTTAAAAAAAATGGAGAGTTCGGCGCCCCGCTTAAAGAGTTGCAACAGGTTCTTCCCGGACATAACAGAAGTCAGATACAAGTTTTGCTCAGGGAGCTAAAGAAAGCCAACAGAGTATCTATGGAAGGAAAAACATCGGCTGCCAAATGGTTTATCAATCAGCAGCGAGATAACTGAACTTGCAACAATGTTGCAACAATCTTGCAACATTGTTGCAAGTTACGGGCGATAGCGGCTTCCGAAAGGAATAAATACTCATGAATAAAGTATCTATGATGGGAGATATATCGTTGTGGCAGCTCCCAAAGACAGCGTTCCTCTGCTCCGACAAGTTCAGCGCGGGAAGTGTTTTGAAAAGCTATGATTGGGCAATAGAAATGAAGCGCGCCAACCGATGCGTGATATCCGGCTTTCAAAGCAAACTCGAAAGCGATGTATTTGAACTTCTGCTTAAAGGCAATTCGCCGTTGATATGGGTACTCGCTCGCGGTATGTTCGACCGCGCCCCATTGAAATTGCGGGAACATATTGAATCGGGAAGACTGTTGATCGTGTCACCATTTGACCAAGCGATAAAGCGTCCCAACCGTGAACTCGCATATGAGCGCAACCAGTTTATTGCGGATAACGCCGATGAGGTCGTGTTCGCGCATATTCACGTAGGCGGTATGCTTGAGCAGTTGGTAATAGGGGATGGCAATACTACAAGGTTTTTGGATGGAGAATAAATAATGAAAGAGATTCCCGATAATTTTTGCGGCTACATAAATATCGACGATGATGTTTTTGTTTGTAGCGTCACAGGTCATACCGTGAAGGTGCTTCCACTAAACGAAGGATAGAAGCGTTCCGTATCGCTTCGATGCTGATTAAGGAGAAAATCGAACAATGATTGAGAAGATAAACTGGAGCGGGACTATTCTTTCAATTCAACCGCGCACGAATGTATGGCGCTATCGTGTTGACAACCGCACACATTCCCATACAGGATACAACATTTTCCTTGACGGTGTTGCGAACAGTATTCCTCTTCAGTATGCCGTGGCTATTTCTGAAAAGCAGCAACAATCAATTGCATTCCGAATAGGTGATGAAGCGAGTGGCACTGGCTGGACTAAAAAATACCCACAATGGGAGTATGCCGATTATTATCGCGCAGGCGCACTAAAACGCATCAAACCCAACACTACTCCTGCTGATGAGCGCAACGCGCCGCCGTGGACAGGCGATGCGCCCGACATGGCAACATACGAATGGCGCGGATGCCGTGTTTTGAGCAAAGCTTGTTGGAAAGGAAAGTGTTTTAAATGCAAGTGGGCGGCGATGGCGAATGTCACAATCGAATACGACTGGGGAGTTAAGCAAAAATGGAGATTTGAGAGTTTTTGTTATGGCCCGAAGTCATGCAAATACTATAAGCGCGGCGCAGACCCTATGATTCCATATAAAAATGATGGTTCAAACCCTGACAGCCACGGCGGGTTTGACGAAATATGCACCGAAAACAGGGATTGGGACGAATGAATGTGAGGGGAAACCATGTTCTATGCTGGTAGCCGCGATGGTCGGGCAATCCACGGCGGCAAATGTGCGAATCGAAAAAAGGAAAAATATCTGTACCTACCTTGAACAGCGGGTAGTCTACAAGAACATCGCCATATAAAGAGGCAAACTGTCAAAAGCTTCTGTTCCTCCGACATTTTTTGCGGATAGCTTGATCCCGCATTTCACTCCGTATTTTGTAAAAACCGCATCCATTGATTTTGCTTTTGTGTTATCCGCAGATTTGACTTCCACCGCCGTCGCCATTTTATTACGGCGTATGAAAAAGTCAATTTCCAATTTGTTTTTCTGCTCAAAGTAATACAGCTTCTTACCCGACTTGTTAAAAATATCCGCAATGATATTCTCGTAAATCGCCCCTTTGTATATGCCAAGATTGCCGTCGATTACATCTTCCTGCGAGCCGTCCTCCAACATCGCCATTAGCAGTCCGGTGTCACACATATAAACTTTGAACGTGTCGCTCTTGGCATTGCCTTCGAGCGGTAATTCCGGTATGGAGAGGTTGTAGCAGAAGTTTATCACGCCCGCGTCGTACAGCCACATCAGACTACCGCCGAACTTACGGGCGGTTCCTCCGCGTTCTACTATACTGTATTGAAACTTCTTGTAGTCTTTGGACAGATGCTTGGGAATAGACAGGAAGCAGGCCCGCGCTTTTGCTTTTTCCGAGTCTTTGGCATACTTGGCGATGTCGTCCTCATAATCGGATAGGATACCCTTTTGAATTTTTAATACGTTAGCGAAGTTGTGAGTAGTAACAAACTCATCGACCGCGCGGGGCATACCGCCGACTACGATGTATTCCTTGAAAAGCTCCATCATTCGTTCATGCATAGCAATGGGCACGGTTTTCCTTTTGTCGAAATATTCTCTAATGTCGGTAATGGAACCGGGCAATACACCGTTAGCCCACAAGAACTCCTCAAAGTCAAGCGAGTGCATTTCCAGATGCTCGATATACCCCACTGGATATGAAGGTACTTCCTTATAATTGATTCCGAGCAAAGAACCTGACGCGATCACGTCAAACCGACCGTCCTGCGTCAAAAATTTTAACGCGGTGCGGGCGGGCGGACAGTCTTGTATTTCGTCAAGAAATAGCAGTGTTTCGCCGGGGATAAGCTCCGCTCCAGGTACGCGTAGTGATATTTGTTTGATAAGGGTTTTTGTGTCCAAATCCCCGTCAAAAATAGCTTTGTATGCGGGGTTCTGAACAAAGTTTATTGTCGTGCAATGTTTGTAATTATCGCGAGCAAACAGTTCGATGATAAAGGTCTTGCCGACTTGCCTTGCGCCTTTTATAACCAAGCATTGTTTATCCTCGCGGGATTTCCACAACATCAAATCATCATATATTTTTCGTTTGAGCATTTCAGATACCTCTCTTTCCTCTATGCTTATTTTCCTCTATGCTTATTGATTATACAGCGGATTTCGGGTTTTATCAAGAGAAAATGCAGATTTATCCCGTGAATAATATGATATGTGCGCAGAAATACCCCGCGAATAATGATATCGCGTTGCAGAGTATCCGCAATATTTTTTCGCATTTCAAATCAACAATGATTTCAATGTGGCTGTTCGTGATTTGGGGAGCATAATTTATTTTGATGCGAACGATGGCTGTTTATCTTATCATAATACAAGAAAAAGCGTCGTCGCGCTTTTCTTTTTCGGAACGGTTACAGAAATACTGGTGCTACCGGAATATCAACGTAAAGGCATCAGAAAACAACTGATGACCTTGGTTTTTGATACTTCACCAACGTCATTGTTTTTATCAATATTGAGTTGGATTTGATGCGGAGGTTAGTACTATTTTCGCAGTATTTCTGCAAAACTGCCTTTTCGTGTAAAATACCTATTTCAAAACTTGCTTTTTAGTGTAAAATTTTTCATTGAGCTCACGTGATATTTTAGTAAGGAAGCAGCTCTTAACGGCTATTAAGCCGAATTGGCGGCGACGTCTTTCCGCAAAGGGGCTTAGATTATTTCTTTGGTAATCATCAAATCTTTATGCTATACTATTATCGGGAGCTCGTGGGAGCCGGGGTTTTTCACCCGCTTATTCTAAGCGTGTATTATCCGAGGAGATTGTCTTACAAACCCTGTAGTTTTATATATAATTCAGGAATCTCCTCGGTTATCTTAACTGCTGGAATAACGTGTGCCCCACTCTGACAGTTACTGCTTCGCGGCTAACTATCCCGTGGGCGCTGCCGCGAGCTTTGCCATCAATATTTATTTTGTGGAGGCAAACTATGAATAAATTCAAAATCTATATGAGTGCTTTACTGATTGCGACGCTTATTTTTTCCGTAATATACAACAGTCCTACAGCGTTTGCGGACAATAATGTTATAGTTGAAATTGACGGTCAACGTGTGAATTTTCCAGATCAACAACCTATAATTGTCAATGATCGAACGCTTGTACCAGTTCGGGGCGTATTTGAAAGACTCGGATATACTGTGGGTTGGGAACAAGCCAAAAAAACAGTATCACTTTCAAATTGGATTAGCAATGTTCTAATTGTGATAGGAGAATCCAAATTCATTACGAATGATAAAGTTTATAATCTTGATGTTCCTGCTCAGATTATTAAGGGCAGGACTATGCTTCCGTTAAGGGCCATTCTTGAAAGCGTCGGTTGTACTCTGGAATGGGACAGCAGTAGAAGTGTCGTTTTAATACACAGCAACTTACCCAAAATAGTTGACAACAGTACGCTTAAATATTTCCCACCAATTTTTAACCAAGGTACTGTCGGTGCGTGTGCGGAAGTGGGTATGGGTTATTATACGCTGACATATATGACAGCAAGAGCGCGTAATATTGATGTAAAAGCACTTGGCGAAAGAGCAATTTATTCACCGGGGTTTTGGCACGGCACTAATATTGGTGGGCTCATTCCGCTGAGAGCTGGATTGGTAACTCTTGATAAATGGCCATGGGATGAAGACGCTCTTAATGCCCCTCCCCGACCCGCGCCACCAGAGCTTTGGCGGGAAGCGATACAAAACAGAGCTGATAATATTCTCATAATTGGTGTATTCAGAGATGAAGCAGACCGAGAATCTCTCCCTTGGGCGAAAGAGCAACTTGGAGACAGATATATTTTTGCAATGGGCGAAGATATAGAAGCTTTTCACACTCTGCTGAAAACATATCTTGCTGATGAATATGTTTTTGCGATGAGCACACAAATATCTGGATGGATACCGCATAAGATAAGTGACAACCCATATTCAACATTGGATGATACAGAAATCGGAAAACAAATCTTCACTTACGACCCGTCCCTTTGTTTTGGGGATGGCCACGTAATAACTCTTGTAGGATATAATGATGATATTTGGCTTGATAGAAATAATAACGGCATTATAGATGAAGGTGAACTCGGGGCCTATAAATTTGCGAACTCATGGGGAACAGAATGGGGCAATGACGGTTTCATGTGGCTCTCCTACGCCGATGCATCATTGCCAATGTGGGGTAAGATAGAAACCTACATTGTAAACAAAGAAAGGCATATCCCATTACTACTTGCGGAACTTGAGTTAGAATCGCCAGGCTTCTATTTTTTGGGTGAGTTGGGGTGGGCACCTCACAACAGCCCTGATAGAATTACTTTTCTTGAGTCAGATACAATTGGTCATTTGCTATTCTCGGGAGGGTGCACTATAATAGCGGACTTTTCAAGTATAATTTCGGAAAACAACTTGGATTTGGATAAGGCTAAATATGACTGGTATTTGCGCTTAAACCTCATATTGCCGCTGACAACAACTCGCCGATATTAACGGTGAAATCCTTCAAGCTGACTGATGCATATGGGAAGGTGCTTACGCAGTATGATGGCTTATTGCCTGTGTCAATAGCTAGAGACGAATATATTGTATTAAAAATCACATATGGTGCGGATTAGGGTGGCAAACAACACCTTAATGGCGGCGATTTGTTCAATTTCACAGGCACACGGTTGTATTATTGCGGTTGTGGCAGCAATTTTGAGTTTTATTGTCAGCATCAACCGAGTGCGTGTACTTGCTGAATGGTTCAATTTCATATAATTGTACGCGCGCCATCCCCTATTACCAACCGCTTAAGCATACCGCCTGCGTGAATATTGGCTAAGTCCATGCGGCGACCCTACTTGAGTTGCTTTTGTCTCTTGCTTCTGAAAATATCGCATCGGATATGCTTCGCCATACGTTAGGTTCATAAGAACTTTTTAATGTTGGCATCGACGTTTTCATTACCGATAGCAATTTCCGAGCTTCCATAATTTAAGGCAACTACCTTTTCGCAAGAAGCTACTACTGCCATAAGCATTTCAACCCGATTTCTAAGCGCGATGCATAATGCGTCCCGCCTTTTGGCATCAATGAGCGGTGATTTGCATAGCAGCTCATTAAACTCGTCATCAATCCCGATTAAATCAGTAAAGTTCAACCATGAAAAATCTTTGACTAGTTTTATCTGTTCCTCATGCGTATTAAAAAACGGCTGGCTTTTTATTGTTTTTGCGTTTTGGATGGCTGCCACGCTTTGGTTGTACCATAAAGAAGAACCGTTATCATATAATGGAGCAGGCTTTATCCATTCAAGCGTTTCGGCGTTCCTCACCGCCCCAAAGTTGTTGAAATGTCTATCATTGTTAGCGATGAGATAGTCCGCCGCCAACATTTTATCAAGATGAATCCTGGAGTTGGGAATCCCCAACCAAGCACAGCAATCTAAATAATGGGCATAAAGCTGTCTCACATCTCTGATTTTTTCTACATTATGGATATAGTAGGCGCTTATCAATTCTGTTTGAGCGGTTATAAAATTTTCGCAAACGCTATATGGTAAATCATGCTCCCAAATAACTGAATAAGGTACATGAGGGATACTAAGACGCCGCATAATTAACGCAGCTATCATTTCGTTAATAGGCTGCTGTTGATATGGGTCGCTGCCGCCTTTTATCAAGCACCTTTTTCCGTCAATGATAACCCATTTTTTTTTGAGCCAGCCGTCAGAAGTATTATCAGGGGAAACGAGGTCAACCTTTCCCTCTTGAACAGCGTCACCAAATAAGATATTGCCCACATACTCAGAAAATGGGTTATTAAAAAAGTTGATTTGATCCCAGTTAAGAGGGTTAATAATAGGGTTTGCCCAATATTGATCGGAGAGTGAAAGCCCAAAGCTTTTTGTTATCAGCTTACCTTCGGAAGAAACGCCTAATCGATCTATAGCTTCACGGATATTTTGCCGGCTTGTGGGGATCGACCGCCCATGCCACCAATCGTTTAAATCGCCCCTGTTCGGTTGGCTGTTTTTTATGCTTATTCCTACAGGGATGTGTTCCGGGGCAAATACCATCCCAATTTTAGAGATAACCGCAGTTTCTTCATCTATTTCAATCTCGGCTACTGCGGTTTTCTTATGCATCAAGATGTACTCCATTTTACCACCACCCCATATAACTGCGATCTTCATGCTATGCTTAATTGATAAATATAGTATATCTTGACGCCAACGGAAAGTCAACGCCTCCGGCGGGGTCTCATCCGTTCCGACTACCAAGTGTTACAGTTCAAGGGCATTCCATAATTTGTTCCTTAGTTATCTGATAGCTTTAGCACACATGCGCTAACTAAATAAATAGCTAGCCTGTCATTAACGTGAAAATTAGTAGCTAGCAATAGAAAAGATCCTTCGCTGTGCTCAGGATGACAAAATTAGGCAGGGAGTGAACTGTAAATACCAAGCTTATCAACGGTATAGTCGATTTAGTATACATCACTGCATTTTTATGAAATGCGAAAAAAGAGAATCCTCTAAATCAGTTCAAAATACTTGAAGAATAGAACTTATTGTGTTACAATAGGTTCCAAAAAGGAGTGATGCTATGTCAAGTGAAACAACAGTTTTTAGTGTCCGTATGAATTCTGATGTAAAAAACAGTCTTGATGAGTTCTGCGCCGCTGTAGGCATGAACGCCAACACTGCAATAAATATGTTTGCACGTGTTGTAACCCGGGAAAAGCGTTTGCCGTTTGATGTAGCTATTGACCCGTTTTACGATGAGCGAAACATTAGGCGCTTACTGAAAATCAAAGCCGATGTGGAATCGGGGCAAGTGAAGCTAACTGAACATGAGTTAATCGAGGTAGACGATTGAGCTTAATTCCATATGCAGGTGTTGCGGAGAAATAGTAATGAAAAAACACATTATGCAAATTGTGGTTGCTTCTTGCTTAGCAGTTCTATTGCCTAAACTTGGAGTATTTATTGCTGTAAGCAATCTTGAAAATGAATCATTTTATATTGCTGTTAGAGCCATAACGAGTATAACCGGGCTGTTATTGGCTGTTTTTACCCTAATACCAGCGGTGAAATTAGCTAGATTACTTAAAATCAGAGATACGCTATTTAGCGCACTTGCAGGTTTTGTTTTGATTCTTTTGTGGTATGGTCAATACGCATTAGAGTTTTCACAAAAATTCAGCACTTCTCTTTTACTATTCGGATACCCCTTTATTACAGCAATAGTTCTGATACTATTACTTAAACGCAAATATTTGATAATAACATTAGCTAAGATTAGTATGTTCTTGGTTTCTGCACTTTTCTTTTACTATTTATCAGGGTATTTTGATTTGCATTATATCCTTTTGAATCACTTCATACCAGGTTATGGCCGTATGTCAGCAGGGGGAGGATTTGCGTTAATGATTTCTTCTTTCTATTACTATATTATAAATACGAGCGCTGTATTATTATCATTGTGTTTTTGTAAACGTAAGAAAACAGATTAAAAACCTCAAATGAACTCGTTTAAAACTCGATGCAAATAATAAACAATTGAGATTATTTGTGATAGAATTACGTCATAAAAATAATAAGTGGTGTGATGATTATGTTAAACAAGCCACATACAATTTCAGAAATTCAACGATTGATTTGTCCAATTACTCAACATTTCGGTGTGATGAGATCAAGGAAGCACAAGAACGTTGTGAGGATTCTTAGAATCACTGCAATCCGATGCTCTTTATAGAAACGCTACTGCGCGGGTTTTATAGAAAACTATTTTAAGGAACGGCACTATGGACGAGAAAATAAGATGCTTTGGCAGCACACCCTTGTATGCGGCTTATCACGATAACGAATGGGGCCGACCTGTGCATGATGACGACAAGTTATTTGAAATGTTGATATTAGAAGGCGCGCAAGCTGGTCTTTCATGGGAAACTGTGTTGAAAAAAAGAGATGCATATAGAGTAGCATTCGACGGATTCGACCCCAAAAAGGTTGCTCTTTATGACGATACAAAAATTGAGGAACTGATGGCAAACGCGGGAATTATCAGAAACCGCCTTAAAATCAACTCGGCTATAACAAATGCGCAGCTATTCCTTAACCTCGTCGAACAGCATGGCAGCTTTGACAAGTATATTTGGAGTTATGTAAACAATACACCTATTATAGGTCATTGGGAGAAATATGAGGATATGCCTTTGACTACACCGATCTCTGATAGGATAAGTAAAGATTTAAAGAAAATGGGCTTCAAATTCGTCGGCTCAACTATAATTTACTCATTCATGCAGGCAGTAGGCATGGTGAGTGACCATCTTACCAAGTGTTTTGTTTATAAGGAGTCCAAATACGATTGAGTACTCAGACATACAGTGAAAATGCTATTGAAGGGTGCAAGTGCTCCGATATGATAAAACCGGAAAGGACAGCGTGTCGTTTTTTACGGCGTTATTTTATAGGCATAAAACTGGCGTTATATGTTAAATTATCATTGCCAAAATCTCAATTTTTCAGGCACCCTAACGGTACGACCCATACGCCATTCTCCATTTGGTTATGACGAGCGATGTCGGCGCTTAGTTTTTATTTTAAAGGAGACGCTTATGACAGAACAAGAAGATTACAACTCGTTGTTGGCTAAAAAGCTGATAACAGAATTTGACAAGCGTGGTTTTGCAGGCTATTACTGCGAAACTAAGGAAGACGCGCTTAATAAAATACTGGAAATAATACCCGCAAACGCTATGATTTCTTATGGAGGTTCCGCGACTTTATACGACATAGGAATACGGGAAGCGCTGAACAACAAAAAATACCATGTTTTTGACCCCAATGCTGTTGAAGGCGCGTTGGAAATGGACAAAATGGCGCGTCAGGCGCTAAACGCGGATTATTATCTGATGAGTTCAAATGCGATAACTGAACAAGGTGAGCTTGTTAACGCAGATGGATATGGCAACAGGGTATCTGCTCTAATATTTGGTCCGAAAAATGTAATTATAGTAGCGGGCATGAATAAGTTAGCGCCTGATTTAGATGCAGCGATTGAGCGCGTAGAAAAATACGCCGCCCGGATGATATTGCTGAAATTCAAAAAAGACTACCCGGATTTCGAAACACTTGATAAAGCCGCTAGTGGAGCGGTAAGTCAGCTTGTGATAACAAGAAAGTCTACCGTGCAAGGCCGTATAAAAGTTATTCTTGTTGGTGAAAATTTGGGGTTTTAACAGCGTTTTTCATGCTCATGCAGCGAATGCTATACGAGTTATTTAGGGAGGTTTACTCTTGTTTTTTGTATATGGGGAGCGTGAACTTAATCATTTACGTACAAGGGATAAAAAGTTGGGGGCTGTCATCGACCGGGTCGGAATGATCAAGCGGGAAGTAAACCCAGATATTTTCTCCGCTCTTGTCGAAAGCGTCGTCAGCCAGCAGATTTCATCCAAAGCTGCCGATACGGTATGCGGTAAGCTGAGTGTTTTATGTGGAATGAAAGCACAACGGCTGCATTCAATGCCGGTTGAAGAAATAAAGGGCTGCGGAATGTCCATGCGAAAAGCAGAATACATTAAAAACATTGCCGACGCCGCAGTTAACAGAGCCGTCGATTTTACCGCGCTTGCGGATAAAAGCGACAATGAAATTATCGAAATTCTTACGGCTTTAAAGGGAGTTGGAGTGTGGACTGCAGAAATGCTGCTTATTTTTTCCCTAATGCGCCCAGACGTGGTAAGCTACGGAGATTTGGCGATAAAGCGCGGTATGATGCGTCTATATATGTTAAGTGATTTGAGTAAAGAACACTTCAACCGGTATGCCAAACGGTATTCGCCGTATGGGTCCGTTGCATCGCTGTATCTCTGGCATTTATCTGTTGAAGACGCTGATACTGCTAATTGTTCCAATGGGATTAATTCTAAGCTTCCGGAAAAATCGCATATTGGCACATCTTGTTAAAAGCATAGGATGCATTGCTTCATTAGGCGATGGCGATTGACAAAATGTGGTTTTTTGGTGTATAATTTGCATGAAATTAATCAAAGGAGGGTACTGTATAATGCAAAAAAGTAGATTGTTGATAATGATGCTCACCATAATCATTGTTATCGGGTCACTTGGATTATTGACTGGTTGTGGTAATACGGCAGGTACTGCCGGTAAAGAACTGGCGTTGATTACAGACCTAGGCACTATCGACGATAAATCGTTTAACCAAGGCGCCTGGGAAGGCCTGAAGAAATATGCTACAGAAAAGGGCAAAACCTTTGAGTATTATCAACCGACAGAGCAAAGTACCACCGCATACCTAGATGCTATTGCCCTAGCTGTTACAGGTGGAGCAAAAGTTATCGTTACCCCTGGTTTTTTATTTGAAGAACCCGTCTTTTTGGCTCAGGATCATTATCCAGACATTAAATTTATTCTGCTAGATGGCAGCCCCAATGATGGAGACTGGGATAATGGCCCAAATTTCAAAACCGGCAGCAATACCGTAGGGGTTACTTATGCCGAGCATGAAGCCGGCTTTTTAGCAGGCTATGCCGCGGTTAAAGACGGTTATCATAGCCTGGGTTTTATGGGCGGCATGGCTGTTCCCGCAGTGAAAAAGTTCGGCTATGGCTTTGTTCAGGGTGCGGAATACGCAGCCCAGGAACTTGGCTTGACTAGCGGCGCTATCACCATCAAATACTTCTACACTGGCGGCTTCGCGGCCACGCCAGAGGCGCAGGCTATGGCCAGCTCATGGTATAATGATGGGGTAGAGGTAATTTTTGCCTGTGGCGGCGCGGTTGGCAATTCAGTTATGGCAGCGGCGGAAGCAGCTGGTAAAAAGGTTATCGGCGTCGATGTTGACCAAGCGGGCGAATCTGCTACAGTTATTACCAGCGCTATGAAAGAGCTAAGTGTTTCTGTTTATGATTGCATAACTGATTACTATACGAATAAATTCCCCGGCGGGCAAGATATTGTGTTCACGGCAGCTAATGAGGGAGTGGGCCTGCCCATGACTTCCAGTAAGTTTGCCAACTTTACACAGGCTGATTATGATGCTATTTATGCTAAGCTGGCTGCCAAAGCTATAGATATTTGGGCTGATGTAAGAGATGGCGCTGATGTCAACATAGTAGATATACCTAAAAGTATCGTTATTGTCAATGAGTATTAATTAAGCGCGAGAAGGCGAGGGGTGAAGTGTTCACCTCCCGCCTTTTTTTCTGGCTTATGAAAGGGGAACACTTTTGGATTACATCATTGAAATGCTAGGGGTAACGAAAAAATTCCCTGGAATAACAGCTAATGATAATATTACGCTTCAGTTAAAGAAAGGCGAGATACATGCTTTGCTGGGCGAAAACGGCGCAGGCAAAAGCACGCTTATGAGCGTGCTTTTTGGGCTTTATCAACCGGAGAGCGGTATAATAAAGAAAAACGGCCAAATCGTTAAGGTAAACGGCCCCAACGACGCCACAAAACTGGGTATAGGCATGGTTCATCAGCACTTTAAACTGGTACATAATTTTACGGTATTGGAAAATATTGTACTGGGCTGTGAAACTATAAAAAACGGTTTTTTGAGTATGGGCGCTGCCAGGAAAAAGGTGCTCGATTTTTCTCAAGAATACGGTTTAGAGGTAGATCCCCAGGCATTGATCTCTGATATAACTGTAGGTATGCAGCAGCGCACAGAGATTCTTAAAATGCTGTATCGGGAAAATGAGATATTGATCTTTGATGAACCAACAGCCGTATTAACGCCGCAAGAGATTACCGATTTAATGGTAATAATGAAAAATCTCACAAACCAGGGTAAATCTATACTTTTTATTACACATAAGTTAAACGAGATACAAGCAGTGGCCGATCGTTGCACCGTTTTACGCAAAGGTAAATATATAGACACGGTTGTAGTTGCGCAAACAGATAAAGAAAAACTTTCGGAAATGATGGTGGGGCGCAAAGTTACTCTTGAGGTTAAAAAGCCGCTTATAGAACCGGGAAAAGTTATTGTGGATGTTAATGGGCTTACGGTAAAAAACAGGCTAAGCGGCAAAAACATTGTAAATAATGTAAGCTTTAAGGTTCGTGAGGGCGAAATAGTATGTATAGCCGGAATAGACGGAAACGGGCAAAGTGAATTGGTTTACGCACTTACCGGCCTTATGAAGGCGGATAATGGTTGCATTATTTTAGACGGCCAAGATATTTCTCATACCACGGTGCGCGCACGCGGCTTGGCCGGAATGGCTCATATTCCCGAAGACCGGCATAAGCATGGCTTGGTATTGGATTATAATTTGGCATATAATTTGGCTTTGCAGAGGTATTATGAGCCGCATTTTCAAAATAAAGGCTTTTTGAGGTATGGAGAAATTTACGCATACGCTGATGGTCTTATCGAAAAATACGATATACGCAGCGGGCAGGGTACTAAAACACCGGTGCGCTCTATGTCTGGCGGCAACCAACAAAAAGCTATTATAGCGCGGGAAATCGATCGTGCGCCGAAGCTGCTTATAGCAGTTCAGCCAACACGCGGTTTAGATGTGGGCGCCATAGAATATATCCACGAACGGCTTATTGAGGAACGCAGTAAGGGCAAGGGTATATTACTGCTTTCGCTGGAACTGGAAGAAGCCTTGGGTATAAGCGACCGTACTCTGGTCATCTTTGAAGGGCAAATTGTGGCGGATGTTGATCCTCAAGATGTAACCTATCAAGAGTTAGGTCTTTATATGGCAGGCTCTGGACGAAAGGAGGCGATGGCATGAGCGAACTTAAAAATAAACCTGCCCATAATAAAGGTTTCTGGGGACTTTTAGATTTATCGAATGCTTTATCAAGCTTTGTAGCTATCGCCACAGGGCTGGTTGTAGGCTTCTTTGTATTACTGATCTCCAACCCTGCGGATGCGGCTGTTGGCTTTACTACGCTTTTGACCAGTGGCGTGAGCGACTTAAAAAATATGGGGCAGGTGCTATATTTTGCCACGCCAATAATTATGACCGGGCTAGCGGTAGCTTTTGCTGGTAAAACGGGTCTATTCAATATTGGGGCTTCCGGGCAATTCATAGTGGGCGCCTATTGCGCGATACTGGTCGGTGTTAGATGCTCGTTTCTGCCGGGTATAATTCTGTGTCCGGCAGCCATCCTGGCTGCTATTATCGCCGGCGCTTTATGGGGTGCATTACCGGGGCTGCTAAAAGCCTGGCGCAATGTCAACGAAGTTATATCATGCATTATGATGAACTATATTGGCATGTATTTGGTTAACTATCTTATCATATTAACCGTTTATGATCAGCGCCGCAATATTACCAGGGCAGTTGCCACACATGCCAATATACCAACTTGGGGGCTTGAGCATATTTTCAAGCTGGGCAATAGCCCCTCCAGCGCCAATGGCGGTATCTTTATCGCCATCATCGCCGCGGCGATGATGTATATAATCCTAGAAAAAACCGTTTTCGGTTATGAGCTGAAAGCCTGCGGTTTTAACAAAAATGCGGCGGAATATGCAGGGATCAATTCAAAACGCGGTATAATTATGGCTATGGCGGTATCTGGGGCGTTAGCTGGGCTAGGCGGTGCTTTACTATATTTAAGCGGCGCGGGTAAGGGCATAGATGTTGTGGATACTTTAGCTATGGAAGGCTTCAACGGCATACCGGTAGCATTGTTAGCGCTTAATAATCCTCTGGGAGTTATTTTCTCCGGGCTATTCATTGCTTATCTAACAGTAGGCGGTTTCAGAATGCAGCTATATAATTACGCACCACAGGCTGTTGATATGATTGTTGCCATAATAATCTACTTTAGTGCGGCAGCTCTGCTTATTAAAGGTTTTATACAAAAGATCGGCAAAAATAAAAAAATCCGGGCGAAAGGGGATGCATAGTTATCAATACTCTGTATTTTTTAGTACAGCAGACGATGTTTTTCGCAATTCCATTACTTATAGTGGCGCTGGGCGGCATGTTTAGCGAGCGCAGCGGTGTTGTTAACATCGCGCTGGAAGGATTGATGATTTTTGGCGCTTTTACCGGAGTTGTTTTTATCGGTATAATACAGAAAAGCGGCGCACATATTGATGGGCAGATGTTATTGCTACTTGCGGTGCTCATTGCCGGCGCAGTAGGGGCCTTGGTATCACTGGCGCATGCCTATTCAGCTATTAATATGAAAGCGGATCAAATAATCAGCGGCACAGCTATTAATATGCTGGCGCCGGCATTTGCTATTTTCGTAGGGCGGCGAATTAGTGAAAAAGGCACCCAACAGGTGCATTTTGAAGATTGGTTCCGTTTCGATTCCGTACCTAAGCTGGGAGACCTTCCTATTATTGGCGATTTGTTTTTTAAAAACGCTTACCTTACTACCTATTTGGGTTTTCTGATACTGTTCATATCTTGGATAGTTCTTTATAAAACACGCTTTGGTCTGCGATTACGCTCATGTGGTGAGCACCCGCAAGCAGCTGATTCGGTGGGCATCAATGTATATAAAATGCGCTACGCGGGCGTTATTATATCTGGCATATTGGCTGGCATTGGCGGTTTGGTCTTTGTGATACCAACCTCGCGTGAATTTAACGCCACTGTATCGGGTTACGGCTTCTTGGCGCTGGCTGTGCTTATCTTTGGACAATGGAAACCTCTGCGCATCCTATTTACAGCGTTTTTTTTCGGGTTATTAAAAGCTGTGGCGGCAAGTTCCTCGGGGCTACCGGTTTTAAAAGATATTCCCATTTCCAGCTATTTCTATAAAATGATGCCCTATGTTATTACACTTATTGTGCTAACTTTTACCTCAAAAAATTCACAAGCTCCAAAAGCAGAAGGCATACCATATGATAAAGGAGGGCGATAAAACTGAACGAAGATATTTTAAAACATATTGATCATACACTATTAGCCCCTTATGCCACTTCCGGCGATATTTTACGCTTATGCGGCGAAGCTGAAATGCATAAAATGGCTTCCGTATGCATACCCCCCACTTATGTGGCGCTGGCTAAAGAACATTTCCCTCAGCTTAATGTTTGTACAGTAATCGGCTTCCCACTAGGCTATTCTTCCACAAGCGCCAAGCTGGCGGAAATAAGCGAGGCGTTAAATGACGGTTGCAATGAATTTGACATAGTAATTAATATTACCTGGGTAAAAAATGGCCGGTTTGATAAAATCACCCAAGAAATAAGCACACTAAAGAAGGCTGTGGCAAAAAAAACTTTAAAAGTGATAATAGAAACATGCTATTTAACGCAGGCTGAGAAAATTGCCCTATGCCATTGCGTAACCGATGGCGGGGCGGATTATATAAAGACTTCCAGCGGTTTTGGCACTCGAGGCGCTATACTTGAAGATATTGGGCTTTTTAAAAAGCATCTTGGCCAGGGGATAAAAATCAAAGCAGCCGGCGGCATAAAAACCTCAGAGGATATGCAGGCCTTTATTAGTATCGGCTGTGAGCGAATTGGTGCAAGCAGCGCTATAAAAGCATTGGGCTTATAAAAAAATAAAGTAGTGGAGGTATTAAAAATGCAGCTTGAGATGTTTATCAATTTTAATGGTAATTGCCGGGAAGCGGTAGAATTCTACGCAAAAGTTTTCAAATCCACAGTCAATAATCTCATGACATATGGCGACGCGCCGCCCGACCCAGCCTACAGCGTACCGGAAGCGGATAAAAACCGGATACTGTATGCCGGCATACCGTTTGGCGGTATGACAGTGATGTTTATGGATTACCCCGCCGCTTCGCCTATGACAATGGGCGAGAATATCCACCCCACAATTAGCACTGACAATAAAGATGAAGTGACAAGGCTTTTTAATGAATTAAAAGATGGCGGCGAAGTTTTTATGGAACTTGGACAAACGTTTTTTAGTGAGTGGTATGGTATGGTTAAGGATAGATTTGGCGTAACTTGGCAAATTCTACACTACACCAGGCAGGAGTAAACGGTTTTTTCAAAAATCCGCTATAACTCTCTTTAGCTAAGAATTTCCCTAAGAATAGCTGCAATATGTATTTTTGTGGTATCTATTAATATGGTATTCAAATCACTTGTATGTATTATTAAAGGAAGCTCCGTACAACCGAGCACCAAAGCGTCTGCTTGATGTTCAGATAGCATTTTTTCTGCAATTTTCAGTATGCTTATTTTTTCGTGTTCCAATACAATACCCATCACCAAATTAGGGAAAATAATATTATGTATTATTTGCTGATCTGCAATATTTGGCACAACAGCTTCAATGCCGTATTGGGCGCACTTTTTTTCATACATGCCGCTGCTCATAGTAAAGCTTGTGCCAAATATAATCACCTTTTTGCATCCTTGTTGCTGTGCATATTTACAGGTTTCATCAATAAGCCCAATAACAGGAATGGGTGAGCACGCTACTACTTCATCAAACACAATATGAGCAGTATTGGCTGAAAGTGCTGCGATTTCGGCGCCGGCGCCCTGCAAAATGCGAATGGAGCTAATAAATAAATCCGCAAAACTTTGCCAATCTTTTTTATCTACCAAATCATAAGCAACGGACAAATTTATGCTCTCGATAAACATTGGAGGATTTTCACCACATTTGGCTGGGTTGGCCAGGCTTTTCTGATAGCCCTCATTGAGGCTTTTGTAATACTCAATTGTTGACGCGGGCCCAATACCGCCTACAAGGCCGAGCTTTTTCATAATTTTGCTCCCTTTCAGTTTTTATTATTAAAGGGCATCTCTTTTATTGCTGAAGCACGTACGCGTTTTGCATCCTCTAAAGATAAAACGGCTGTAAGATGAATTCCATCTTCCAGATAATTACAATCTATAACATTTCCATTAGCATATATATAAGAAACCAAAGCCCCCGAAGATAGCGGTAATAGAACCGACAACTCACTGCGCATTAATGAAAGCTCCTCAGTAATCGCATGCTGTAATTTGTCCATTCCCACACCTGTTAAAGCGGAAACAGCTACACTATCTCTTTCCCGGTAGAACTCACCAGAAATATCACATTTATTATATACTTTTATAATTGGTTTATTATTAACGCCTAAATGGGCCAGCAACTCGCCCACAACTTCCATTTGCTGGTTGCGATTTTCGGAAGCTGCATCTATTACATGCAAGAGCAAATCGGCGTATTTTGTTTCTTCCAGGGTAGCGCGAAAGGCGTTTATTAAATCATGAGGAAGTTTTTTTATAAAACCGACGGTATCTACCAGCAAAAACTCGCCGTTACCATAATTCAGTTTACGGGAAACTGTATCTAAAGTGGCAAATAATTTGTCTTCAGTTAAAACATTGCTGCCCGTAAGATGATTCATAAGCGTCGATTTACCAGCATTGGTATAACCGACCAGTGCAACGATGGGAATACTTGAACGTTCGCGCTGCGCACGCCTTACATCACGTTGAGATTTGATTTTATCTATTTCTTTTTCTAAATCATTCATCCGTTTGCGCAAAATCCGCCGGTCTACTTCCAGCTGCGTTTCCCCTTCACCACGCCGGGCGCCTGTTCCGCCACGGCCGCCGCCGCCCATGCGCGACATATGAGTCCAATACCCTGTCATTCTTGGAAGAAGATATTTCGTTTGCGCTAATTCGACTTGTAGCCGCCCCTCATGTGTAGAAGCTCTGTTTGAAAAAATATACAGTATCAAAGATGTTCGGTCTATAATCTCTGTTTGACCAAGTTCTTTTTGAATATTGCGTATTTGCGCTACCGAAAGTTCATCGTCAAAAATAACCGTATCGGCATTCAATTTGCAAATTTCTAAAATCAGCTCCTGTAATTTACCATAGCCAAGATAATAGCTTTTATCAGGTTTTATACGGGGCTGCATCATATAGCCAGCAGTAATGAATCCCGCGGTATCGGCTAATTGCTTAAGTTCATTCAATGGTTCAAAGCCAAGCGCTTTTTCTTCAATACCCACTAAAATAGCACGTGCTATCTCTGCTTGCGCTTTCTTAGATTCACTTGGGCGTATACGTATATCCGCCGCATTGATTTCCGCCCATAAGATGTCATCTGGTATAGAGTTTATACTATAAGGACCAAAGATGTTTATGGAAACCTCATCGTCAGAAATAATATCTCCAATAATGCCTACCTGCATTGAAAGAGGTCTTCCTTCATAAATGGCTATAGCTGCCATAGCGTCGAAACGCATACTTTTTAAAGATTGCACATCCACTTGTGAAAGCGCAGGATTACCTTGTGGATGAGTATGGATGCAACGTATGCCACTTAACCGGCTTGCCGAACGGCGCTTTCGTGAAGCCGGTAATATAACTCTATCCTGTAAGCCTACGGCAACGGTTTCGACCCGTCCTAAACGGTCTAGGTAAACCATGGCTTCGCGTCCGGTAGCTTCGGTAAACAAGGCAATTGTTTCAAGTATTTCTATACAACAAAACTTTTTACGATCCATTTCCATCTCATATATGCTTTCTAATTGCTCAATATATGTGTGGCGTACACCATCTGTATTCCCAAGAATTTTATACATAAGCAGATCCTTAAAATTTAATAGTGTAATCAATTATATCATCATACTCTTGCCAAATAAATAATTGTTTTTTAGTTTTTATGCTGTTTGCTCCGGTAAAAAGGAAAACTCTAGGAAAAAGAGAATTTTAATAGCATAATAATTATATTTAATGAATAGGAGGTGCCCGATAATGCGTTTGGTAACGGCGGAGGAAATGCGCCAAGCAGATAAAATGGCAATAGAAGGGTATGGCATACCAGGTATGCTGTTAATGGAAAATGCGGGGATCGCCGTAGTGCGACAAGCCGAAGAAATGCTTATTGGTGTAAGTGGTAAAAGGATAGCCGTCTTTTGCGGCGGCGGTAATAATGGCGGCGATGGTCTGGTGGCAGCGCGGCACCTCTATAACCGCGGCTGCGATGTGAGCCTTTATTTTGTCACCGACCCCGATATTTTCCGCGGCGATGCTTTAAGCAACTGGCAAATACTGAAGAACATGGGTATTACCGGCTATTGGCTTACCGAAGGTAATCGCCTTAATGTTGCAAGAATGGCTCTGGCTAATTCCGATTTAGTTATAGATGCAATTTTTGGCACCGGTTTAAATGACAATGTTACCGGAGTACCCTTGGCTGTAATAAATGTACTAAATGAAAGCAATAGGCCAATTATCGCCTGCGACATCCCCTCTGGCTTATCGGCAGAAACCGGGCTGCCTTTGGGCGCCGCCGTGAAAGCTAAAGTAACCGTAACCTTCGGCTTTTGTAAGCAAGGCTTGGCTTTACCGGTATCTACGCCATATGTGGGCCGCTTAGTGGTGGCGGATATTTCTTTGCCAGCTCAAATTGAAGAAGGACTGCCAAGTAGGCGTGAATTGGTAGATGCAGAATTTTGCCGCCGATGGCTGAAACCGCGTTCCTCCAATAATCACAAAGGTGATTTTGGGCATATTTTAATGTTGGCCGGCAGCCCTAATATGCCAGGCGCCGCCATTATGGCTGCTTCCGGCGCATTACGCGCCGGTGTAGGACGTTTAACTGCCGCTCTTCCTCAAGCTTGTCAATTGTCTTTTGCCACAAACTTGCCGGAAGCCATGTTGATCAGTTTGCCAGAACATGAAACAGGAGTGCTATTAAAAAGCGAGCGCGATAAAATAAGCTCTTTTAAAGCAGCCAACTGTTTTCTTATCGGCCCAGGTTTAGGGCGTCATGATGAAACTCAAGAGCTGGTACGAGATTTATTGCCTTATATAGACCGGCCCGCTGTAATAGATGCCGACGGTCTATTCGCCATCTGCGGTTATTTGCCCCTTCTAAAAAGCGTTAAAGCGCCCATAATCATCACGCCACACCCCGGAGAAATGGCCCAGCTTTTAGGAGTGCATGTAGAAGAGGTGCAAGAAAGCCGCATCGATGTGGCAATGGAATTTGCCAAACAATGCGGAGTAATAGTGGTACTTAAAGGCGCCGGTACTGTGATAGCTACTCCGGAAGGACGCCTCTTCCTTAATAATAACGGCAACCCCGGAATGGCTGTAGGCGGCAGCGGCGATGTTTTAGCCGGAATGGTAGCGGCACTTTTAGCACAAGGTTTGGCGCCGGTTGTGGCAGCGGCCTGTGCAGTATGGTTACATGGCAAAGCGGGAGATTTAGCAGCAGCAGCCGTAGGCG
>JGI24705J35276_12238486_pt1 | contig 23727 bp, 19 predicted proteins | sample TergutNt197P4_FD_35276 | JGI IMG/M metagenome (IMG submission 35276) | reverse complement strand
GTCTTCGGCCCCAACGAATTTCACAAGGGCACGATGATGAGCGTGCTCACGCGGCGCTTCGACGACATCAAGGCGGGCAAGCCGATCCAGCTTTTCAAGTCGCACCGCGACGGCATCGCCGATGGCGACCAGCGTCGCGACTTCATCTATGTCGATGATGTCGTGCGGGTGATCATGTGGTTGCTGGCGACGCAATCAGTCAACGGCATCTTCAATGTCGGCACCGGGCACGCGCGAAGCTTCCGCGATCTGATGATCTCCGCCTATGCCGCGCTCGGAACAGAGCCCAGGATCGAATACATCGACATGCCCGTGCAGATCCGCAACAGCTATCAGTATTTCACCGAGGCCGACACGGAACGTCTGCATCGCGCCGGCTATAATGGCGGATTCACGTCGCTCGAAGACGCCGTCGGCGCTTATGTCAGGAATTTTCTCGATCGGCCGGATCGTTACCGCTAGGGTGAATTTCCGAAAGTGACAAACCCCCAGAATAGGCAGACGCTACACCTCTCCCGTAGGGAGAGGTGTAGCAGTCGCGCCGCATAGAGAATCTGAACGGGATTTGAGGCCAGCATAATGTTCGACTTCGACGCACTGTCGCGGGAAATGATGCAGCGGACGGTGCTGTGCATCGGCGATTTGATGCTTGATGAGTTCGTTTATGGCGAGGTCTCGCGTGTATCGCCGGAGGCGCCAGCGCCGGTCATCGCTGCCCGGCGCAGCGAGTTGAATATCGGTGGCGCGGGCAATGTGGCAGGAAATATTGCCGCACTCGGCGCGAAATGCATCTTCGTGGGGATGATTGGCAATGATGCCGCCGGAGATACACTGCGAAGCGAGTTTGCCGGGAAAGAGCTGATCGAACCGCTGCTGGTCGTAGACGCAACACGTCCAACGACGCGCAAGGTCCGATTTGTCTCGGAGCACTTCTCCACGCATATGCTGCGGGCGGACTGGGAAGTTACATCGCCCATCTCAATCGACATGGAATCCGGACTGATTGATGCGATCTCGGCAGCCATGCCTCGAGCCGATATTGTCCTGTTGTCCGACTACGCCAAGGGCGTTCTGACTCCACGCATTATCCGCCATGCGATCGAGGCCGCGCGGGGGCTAAGAAAACGCGTGATCGTTGATCCGAAGAACGCGAATTTCGCTGCCTATCAGGGCGCCTCGATCTTGACGCCGAATCGGAAAGAATTCGCGGAGGCAACGCGCTGCCGTTCGGAGTCACCTGAGGACATCAGATCGGCCGCCCTGGACGCGATCAAGCTCGCCGAATGCGATGCGATTCTCATTACCCAGAGCGAGCACGGCATGACGCTCGTCTCATGCAAAGGCGATATGCACCACATCCCGGCCTATCCTGCCAAGGTCAGGGACGTGTCCGGCGCGGGCGATACGGTCGCGGCAACCCTCGCGGTTGCCTTGGCTGCCGGCGCGCAGGAGGAGGACGCCGTCCGCATGGCTTCGGCCGCGGCCGCCGTCGCCGTCAGCAAACGCGGCACGGCCAGTGTAAGTCTGACGGAACTTCGCAAGAAGATTCTTCCCCCCGCCTCACTGACTGCTGAGGAAAAGATCGTCTCCGGTTGGGAGGAACTCGATGCGCGGCTGCAAGACTGGCGGCAGGAAGGGTTTCGTGTCGGCTTCACCAACGGCTGCTTCGATATCCTGCATCCGGGACACGTCCGCGTGCTGACGCGGGCGCGCGCTACTTGCGACAGGCTTGTTGTCGGCCTGAACAGCGACTCATCCGTGAAACGGCTCAAAGGCGACGACCGGCCAGTCCAGAGCGAAACGGCACGCGCTGAAGTGCTCGCAGCACTCGAGGCCGTCGATCTCGTTGCTATCTTCGAAGAAGATACGCCGATCGAACTGATCAGGCGGATCGTGCCGAGCGTCCTTGTCAAAGGGGGTGACTACACCATCGAGCAGGTCGTAGGTCACGAATTCGTCATCGCAAATGGCGGCAAGGTCGTGCTCGTGGACATCCTGCCGGGTCACAGCACAACTTCGCTCGTGAATCGCGCGCGGGAACAAAGAGCGTGAGCCTCCCAAAGCGGCGGCTCTCACAAATCAATCGCCTGCATAGACTTCTGTCATTTGGCTTGCCCTGAAGTGCCGCCTGTGCGGCACTATTACGATGGCGGAGCCTTTAGACAAAAAAGGGCCATCTTGAATGACAATAAAGGCTGGTTCGGAAATTCTGCACGCGGCTGCTGACTGCAGCGCACAGCAGGCTGGTGTCCCGTCTCCGTTGCGAAAGTGCGCAACGGGAATAACCGATCAATTTGCCTCACGTTCGCACGGTTGTTCAGAGACGAAAGGACACTAGCAAAATCAAAATGCTGGCGTGGCTTATGTCTCGCAATCGCCGATGAGAGGCGTGGCCCGCAAAGGGAGGTCGGCAATTGCGAGACGCCACACGAGTGGGCGCCGAGTCGCTAATGCTTCAGCAAACACACATGGACGATTCGGCCATCTTGTAATCGTACAACTCCGTGCCCGGGAGGGACACCATGGGGATTTCCGACATCGACCGCATTGTACTCGATGGCCTTAATCTCCGAATGAAGTATGGAACCGGCATAGCGACATACGGGGCTAACCTGGCCCGGTTGCTTCAGAAGATGCACCTCGATGTTGACGTTGTCTACGATCGCCGCATAGTCGGAAAAGCAGACAGACTGAAACGAGAGCTGAGTTTCTTTGCGAACCTCCCGCGATGGCGGGGTGGCAGATTTCCAGGCCGATTGGTGAGCCGCATTGCTGAAATCGTGCCTTGGGCGATTGACGTCGCGCGCAGCCCTGAAGTTGCGGAGATCCAACAGGAGATTGTAATCCCGCGAGAGACCCTGCCGAATCACCCCGACGGCGCGGGCGTCCTCTCGGTGAGCGACCTGTTCCGTAAGGCCTCGGCCAAGGCGAATCTGTTCGGTCGGCCTCTGTACCTGCGTCTCCCCGCCGGCAGCGCGCTACATCTCACCTCCCCGGTTCCGATCGTGGCGAAGAATGCGCCCACCATCCTGACTGTGCATGATATCATTCCACTGCGCTTGCCGTACGCAGTGAATGATCCCGACTTCCGCTTTCTGAAGCAGCTCCGTGTCATTGCGGGAAGAGTGAACCACATCATCACGGTATCCGAGTCAGCGAAGCAGGATTTGCTACGGGTCATTCCTCTTCCGCCGGAAAACATCACAGTAACCTACCAGCCGGTGCGCCCGTTCGAAGGCTTCGTTCGTGAAATGGCAGCCGAAGTGGTCTCGCGAGTATATGGCCTGACACCGGACGAATATTTCCTGTTCGTTGGTGCGATCGAGCCGAAGAAGAACCTTCCCCGACTGATCGACGCATATCTGCTCAGCGGGGCCAAGCGGCCACTGGTGATCGTGGGACCTGACGGTTGGGCGGTTAAGGAGCAACTGGCGCCGATGCAGGGGCGGAGGGCGCGCGAGAAGATTCGCCTGCTGGGGTACGTACATCGCATCCTCCTGACGGCGTTGTTGTCGCAAGCCCGTGCGCTATTCTTTCCGTCGCTCTACGAGGGATTCGGCTTGCCTGTAGTCGAGGCGATGCAGCTGGGCGTACCCGCGATAGCCGGGGCGCTCGGCGCACTGCCGGAAATTGCCGGTGGCGCTGCACTGCTGGTCGATCCGTTTGACGTGACGGCTATCGCGCGCGGCATACGTCAACTCGACGCCGATTCTGATCTGCATACTGAGCTTCGTGTTGCTGGATTGCGCAACGTTACGCGATTTTCGGACGAGGCCTGTCTGGACAGGCTCACCAGCGCCTATCGAGCTGCGGGCATCCGTATTCCAATGCAGGGAGACACCTGATGGCAGATCAAATGGCGAGAAGCGAAGCAGCCCAGTTCGATATTCCGCCTTCGCTGGAAAATCCCATTTCCCAAGCTTGTACTCAGGCTCAATTCGATACTCCGACCTATCGCTACTGGTGCCGCGAGATCAGAGAGAAACCACGGTACCATCGGAAGCAATGGGAATTCTGCTACATCCTGCAGGCGCTGAGTTCCTATGGCGCGATCCGGGAGGGGCAACGCGGCTTGGGTTTCGGCGTCGGCACAGAGCCGCTAACGGCTGTGTTGGCAGCGCGCGGCTGCCATATCGTGGCGACCGATCTTGATTCTGACGCGGCCCGGCGCATTGGATGGGCAGACACCAATCAACATGCCGCAAACGTGGCGGCACTCAATACGCGGGGGATTTGCGATCCTGCGCGCTTTGCCGCCAGCGTCACCTATCGTGTCGTTGACATGAACCACATTCCCCCAGATTTGAGGGATTTCGATTTCACCTGGTCGGCTTGCTGTCTGGAGCATTTGGGGTCCATTGCAAACGGACTTGCTTTCATCGAGAACTCCCTGACAACCCTGCGACCCGGTGGGATCGCAGTCCACACCACCGAGTTCAACTGCTCGTCCAACGAGGCCACCCTTCATCGTGGTGGCACCGTGCTGTTTCGTGAGCAGGATATCGAAGCGTTATGCGCGCGACTCAAGAAAGATGGACATGAGATCACGGCAAATTTCCACCTCGGCGACCAAGAGCTGGATCAACATATTGACGTTCCACCCTACTCGACGGATAGACATCTCAAGTTGCAGCTCGGCAAGTATGCGACCACTTCATTTGGCATCATCGTCCGCAAGTCGCGACATCCAATGCCCGCCCGCCGAAAAATGGTTCAGCCGAGGATTATTCCCCGCGGGCGACGCAGTCTGAAAGACAGGCTGGCGGCATTCCTGCGCCACCAAATGGCATCGGGTTCACGGAGCGTCGAGATCCTTGGAAGATTGGAGAAGCTACAGAATATGGTTGCTGGCGGTCGGCAGCACAGTGGCCTGAAATCCGCGCCGGAATCCGCGCCTGGACCAGTGGCGCGCCCCTATTACTATCTTGGCAATGACGCCGCTCTGACGCAGCTGTCCACCGGACATCCGTTCTTTGTAAATACTCGCGACCGAGGCATCACAACATGGATTGTTCTCGGCGGCGTGTGGGAGACCTTTGTCGACGACATTTTGTGCGCACTGGCTCGGCCAGGACAGGTATTCATCGATGTCGGCGCCAACCAGGGATACTACACCGTCAAATTGGGACACTTGGTTGGCAGAGCAGGTGCAGTCTTCAGCTTTGAGCCAAATCCAGAGCTATATCGGTTTCTCTTTGACAACGTGAGCATCAACGGGCTCGCGTCGCGTATAAAGACATACTGCGTTGCTGCTGGTGACGCTCCAGGCCGATCTGTGCTGCGCTTTCCCTACCACAATATGGGTGGCGGGCACATTGCCGTTCCGGGCAATACAGTAACACCCCAGACTGATAGCGTTGACAGTGGTTCGTATCTCGTAGATATCGCGCGCATTGACGATGTGCTCCCGGCAGGCACGGTCGCTGACCTGATCAAGATAGACGTCGAAGGATACGAGCCCCTGGTCATGCGCGGCATGGGGGAAACGCTAGCCCGCTCCCCGAACGCAGCTATCGTGCTGGAAGTTGGGGTTGCAGCCTGGGCGCGCTTTGGCGATCCGATCACGCTTCTCGAACAGGCGCGAGGCACGCGGGATGCATACTGGATCGATCATGACGGACGACTGACGCCAGTGACACTGGATCAACTCGCAACATGGCTGTCGCCCGATTTTGTTTCTTACGTGCTATTTCTTCCGAGGGCGCAGGAGTGGAAGGCAGCGATTGCGCCATTTGTTGTAGCTGGCTAAAATTCTCACGGAGGGAGGAATAGTTGGGCCCATCGCTATGGGCTCGTTGGTTCGCAGGCTGATCGCCGGTTGGCCAAGAGACCCACCCAACTCGAATGAACTTTCTTGTCGCAGACGGTCACACCGAAGTCACATGCGCTTTGATCCGGCATCATCGATCGTCGCTCACGACTATTTTGCGATCCGCGGCGGCGGCGAGCGGCTGGTGCTCGATCTCGCACGGGGCCTGAACGCTTCCGTCATGTATGGTTACGCAACCGTGGAAAGCTACGAGCGTGAGCTTTTTCCTGCTGCGACGCGCGATCTCAGGCTCTTGCCATTTCTTCGACAGCGAGGCCTGCGTCTACCCGCATTGGCATGGGCGTTCGCCTGTCAGCGCGACCGCCTTGCAAGCTTCGATACGCGAATATTCAGTGGTGTGTGTGCGCCATTTGCGACTCCAATGGGAGAGGCGTCGGGAAGGAACATCTTCTACTGCCACTCGCCCCCGAGATTCCTTTACGATCAACGCGATTTCTTTCGAGGTCAGAGCTCGCTTTTCACGCGGCTCGGCATGGCTGCGATCGGCGCATCGTTCGAGCGCTCCTACGTAGATGCGATTGAGCGGATGCACGTGATCGTCGCGAATTCCGATAACACGAGAGGTAGGATTAGTCAGTTTCTCGGACGCGACAGTGTCGTCGTCCATCCTCCATGCGATACGGACTACTTCGCGTGGGGTGAGCCACGGGGCTACTATCTCTCCACCGCACGGCTTGCACCGTTGAAGCGCGTCGAGCGTATCATCGACGCATTCCGGTTGTTGCCCGATAAGAAACTCGTGGTAACATCGGGAGGTGAGAGCGCCGACGTGCTCCGTATCCGCGCAGCCAGCGCAGCGAATATCAGCTTTACGGGATGGATCGGCGAGACCGATTTGCGATCGCTCGTTGCCGGCGCGATCGCGACCATCTACGTACCAGTCGATGAAGATTTCGGCATGTCTCCGGTGGAATCGATGGCCGCGGGCAAGCCGGTGATTGGCGTTGCGGAGGGAGGCTTGCTGGAGACTGTGGTCAATGGCGAGACAGGTATTTTGCTGCCAAAAGATTTCACGGCGGAAGATCTTGTCGAAGCCGTGAACTGGCTGTCAGCCAAACGCGCCATGTCAATGCGCCATGCTTCGCAGCAGCGCGCCGCGCTGTTCGCCCGCAAGAGATTCATCGACAGGATGCTGCAGGTTATCGAATTCGCGCACTCACAATGAGTATTCCAAGCAATCAATTATGGAGATTAATGAGCTGTCGCCCCCGCCACACCGAGATGACGCTCAAGGACCGATGGATCGGCCTTCAGCGCCCCACTCGGGGCATCATGAACGATCGCTCCGCGCTCAAGAATCACAACTCGGTCGGCGAGCCCGAGGATCTTTCGCGCATTCTGCTCAACAATGATGGAGCAGATGCCGCCCGAACGCGTGATGGTACCGATCGCCTTCAGAAGCTCGTCCACGATGATGGGAGCAAGCCCCTCGGTCGGCTCATCCAGAAGCAGCACTTTCGGGTTGAGAGTCAGCGCGCGGCCGATCGCCAGCATCTGCTGCTCACCACCGGAAAGCTGGTTGCCGAAATTGCTGCGCCGCTCCCTCAGCCTCGGGAACATCGCGTAAACCCTTTCAATCGTCCATGGGCCGGGCTGCGCGACCGCGGTCATGTTCTCTTCCACCGTCAACGAACGGAATATGTTGCGCTCCTGCGGCACCCAGCCGATGCCAGCGCGAGCCCGCTGATCCGGCCGCAAGCCGGTGATGTCGGCACCACCGAGCAAGACCTTGCCACTGAGGCGGCGGGTGACGCCGACGATGGAGTTGATCAGGGTCGTCTTGCCGGTGCCGTTGCGCCCCAACAACGCCAGCACCTGCCCCTCCTGCAGTCGCAGGGTCATGTTGGACAGCACCACGGCCTCACCATAGCCGGCGCGCAAGGATTCTATTGCGAGCAGATCAGACATCGGCTTCCTCGCCGAGATAGACGGCCTTCACCTGCGGGTCGCGCGCGACCTGGTCTGCCGGGCCCTCAACCAGAAGCGCGCCGTTGACCAACACCGAAATGCGATCGGCGAAGGAGAACACGAGATCCATATCGTGCTCGATCAGCAGCACAGTGACGTCGCGCGGCAAGGCTGCCACGACTGCAAGGATGTCGTGCCGCTCGCTTTCAGGCACGCCGGCGGCTGGCTCGTCCAGCAGCAGAACTCGCGGTTTTGTGGCGAGCGCGACTGCAATCTCAAGCAGACGCTGCTTGCCGTATGGCAGCGTGGCGGTCAGCTCGTTCATGACGCTGAGCAGATGGAACCGCGTCAGCAGATCGGCAATCTCTTCATCGATGTCGTTGCGCGAACCCATCCGCCGCCACCAGTCGCCGCCATGGCCGAAGCGTTCGGAGACAGCAAGCCCGATGGTCTCGAGCGGCGTCAGATCAGGATAGAGCTGGTTGATCTGGAAGGTACGCGACAAGCCGCGCAGCACACGCTTGTGGACCGGCAGACGAGTGATGTCGTTGCCTTCGAGCAAAATGCTACCGCTGTCGGGCCTGAGCACGCCGGTCAATTGATTGATCACGGTGGTCTTGCCGGCGCCGTTCGGGCCAATCAGGGCGTGCCGCGCCCCCTGCTCGATCCTCAGCGACAGGTCGCGCGTTACCCGCAAGCCGCCAAACTTCTTTTCGAGATTCCTCGTTTCCAACGCGATCGTCATGCGTCCTTCTCCGGAACTGCGACGATCGCGTTTCGCCCACCGATCCGCTTGATGATCAGATTCGGTACCCACAGCACCCAGCGATGCAGGCGCTCACGGCCAACGAGCACAATCACGACAAGCACGAGGCCGATCCAGAAGTGCCAATATTGCGGGGTGATAGTGGAGAAGAACTCCCGCAGCAGGAGGAACACGACCGCGCCGATCGGACCGCCGTAGAGATAGCCGGTTCCGCCAATCACAAGCACCAGCATCAGGTCGGCAGACCGCTCGAACGAAAACACATCGAGCGAGGCGAGCGCCGTGGTCTGGGTGAACAAAGCGCCAGCAATGCCGGCATAGAAGGCGGCAAACGTGTAGATCGCAATCAAGCGCTTGTTGACGGGGATGCCGACAGCGGCGGCGCGCAGCGGATTGTTCTTGATCGCAAGCAGCGACAATCCGAAAGGCGAGTGCACGACGCGGCGCGCCAACAGGAACATCAGAAACAGCACGGCAAGCGAGTAGAAAAATGCGGTCTTGCCATCGATATCGAAATCGAAGGGCCGCCAACCGAAGATCGGCTGCATCACAATGCCCTGCAGGCCGTCAGTGCCGCCGGTGATGTTGGAGTAGCGCTCCGCGAGCGCTTCCAGGAGCAGCGCGATGCCGAGCGTCACCATCAACCGGGTGAGATCGACGCCGCGGATCACCAGGAAGCTGGTGGCAAAGCCCAGCACCATGGCGGCGAGGCCTGCGACGAGCAGCGCGAGCACCGGCTCGTTGATGATGCCGTACAGCGCCAGCAGTCCGGCTGAATAGGCGCCGACGCCGAAAAACGCGGCGTGGCCGAGCGAGATGATGCCGGCATAGCCAAGGATCAGGTCAAGCGACATCGCAAACAGAGCGAGTTGCAGGATATCGGTCATGATCAGATAGCGCGACGGAAACAGGAGACCGCAGGCCAGCGCCGCGACCCAGAAGGCGGCTTCGCCATAATGCCAGCGCGCTCGGCGCCTGGCGTGATATCCGACGTCGGATGCGGCACCCATCGCAAGACTCAACGCACAGTCACACGGCCAAACAGGCCGTTCGGGCGCCAGATCAGGATCACGATCATCATGGTGTAAATCACAAATGGCCCCATCTTCGGGACGTAGTACTTGCCGGCAACGTCGCCAATGCCGAGCAGGAGCGAGGCGAGGAACGGACCGGTGATGCTGGAAGAGCCGCCGACGGTCACCACGATCAGGAAGTAGATCATGTACTTAAGCGGAAAATATGGATCGAGGCCCAGTATCTCTGCGCTGAGCGCGCCACCAAGGCCTGCGAGACCGCAACCGAACGCAAACGTGATGGCGAAGACCTGCGGCACGTTGATGCCAAGGCCGCCCGCCGCGCGCGGATCGTCCACCGCCGCCCGCAGGCGGCTGCCGAAACGGGTCTTCGCCAGTACCAACTGCAGTCCGACGGTCAGAAGGCCGCAGATCACGATAATCATCAGCCGATAGCGACCAACGCCAACGCCGAACACATCAAACTGGCCCTGCAGCGCCGCAGGCAGATTGATGAAGACCCGCGCCGATCCCATGATGTAGTCGACGGCAGCGACCGACATGAAGGTCAGACCTATCGTGAACAGCACCTGGTCGAGATGGCTGCGACTATATAGGTGGCGGTAAAGCGTACGTTCCAGCACCAGACCGATCGCTGCACTTGAGACAAAGGCGAGCGGCAGCGCGGAGAAAAACGGCCAGCCCTGCTGGTTGACCAGCACTGCACAGACATAGCCGCCCATCATAGCGAAGGCGCCATGGGCCAGATTGACGAAGTTCATCAATCCGAGCGTCACCGCAAGCCCGCAGGCGAGCACGAAGAGCAGCATGCCGTAGGCAACGCCGTCGAAAAGGTTGGTCAGGACTGACGTGATCAAGATTGCACAAACCTTCGCAAGGCCTCACCCCGGGTTCGCGCTGGCGCGCGCCCGGGATGACATCACCACTGTCACTTCTTGGTCTTGCCGGGATCCTTGACGGCGTCAAAGGTTGCGAACTCGACATTGTAGAGCCCGCCATTCACCTTCTCGACCTTGCGGATATAGATGTCGTGCACGATGTCGCGGGTCTCGGGGTCGATCAATACGGGGCCGCGCGGCGTTTCCCACTTCATGCCCTTCATGGCTTCAATCAGCTTGTCGCCGTTCGTGTCGCCATTGGTCTTCTTGAGAGCTTCATAGATCAGGTGAATGCCGTCATAGCCGCCCACCGCCATGAAGCCCGGGCGCTGGTTGAACGCCTTCTCGTAGGCTGCAACGAAATCCTTGTTAACCTGCGACGGGTGAGCCGCTGAGTAGAAATGAGCGGTAACGATTCCCAGGACGGCGTCGCCCATGTTGGGCAGGAGGTCATCATCCGTCACGTCGCCGGGGCCGATAACCTTGATGCCCGCTTTGTCCAGGCCGCGCTCGGCATATTGCTTCATGAAATTGCCGCCCTGGCCGGCCGGGACGAACACGAACATCGCATCTGGCTTGGCATCCTTCATCCGCTGCAGGAATGGTGCAAAGTCCGGATTTGCGAGCGGTACTTTCACCTCTTCGACGATTTCGCCCCCACCGGCAGTGAAGTGCTCCTTGAAGGCGGCGAGCGCGTCGTTACCAGGCGCGTAGTCGGAGGTCAGCGTTGCGACCTTCTTGATGCCGTTCTTGGCTGCCCAATCACCGATGATGGTGGAGGATTGCGCCATGGTGCCGCTCGTACGCACGATATAGGGCGAGCGCTCGGTGATGATGGACGTGGCCGCCGCCATCACCACTTCCGGAATCCTGGCCTTGGTGGCGAGCGGTGCCGCGGCGAGTGCGGAGGGCGTCACGCCGAAGCCGGCGATGAAATTGACCTTGTCGTTGACGATCAGTTCCTGCGCAGCGGTCTTGGTTCTGTCCGGCACCGTTGCATCGTCCCTGAGGATGACTTCGATCTTCTTGCCGGCGACTGTGTCACCATGCTGCTGCATGTAGAGCTTGATCGCGTTGTCGATCTGTTTACCGGTCGAAGACTGGACTCCGGTCATCGGCAGAATCAGACCGATCTTGACGGTATCCTCCCCCCAGGCGGGCCCGGCCGAGAGGGCGGCGATTGCCGCGGCCATTATCGCTCCTGGAAGCGCCTTGCTACGAACGAACATCAACTACCCTCCCCTTTATCCTCATATGCAGAACCGTGTACCCGGTTCTCGCATCACCTTGGCTCATTCAAAGGCCGGCCCAGCGATGACATTGTGCCCTTCGCGCTCCCGCTGTCAAACAAGACGATGGGCGCACGTAGACGGAGCGATTTGGATTGACTGCGAGAACCCAAACCCGCGTCACAAGGGGCCAACGATTGGTCTTCAGACATTTGTACGGTTGTACAAATAGAGTGGTCTTGTCAACAACAGAGCTTACGAACGCATCTTTGCTGTAGGTTCCAGGTGCTGAGCCGAGAGGCGCATACCAAGATCACGACGGTATCCCAGCACCCTTCTCAAATAGGTCAATTTTACCTGTTGAAGGTTGGCGATGTGGATTGCCGGCACCATCCGGCATGCGTTCAACAGCACCCATGCAGAACATGTCGAAGCGTTTCCGTCCCCTCGCAATAGTCGCTGCCGCCAGTCTGCTGGCGGGCTGCGGAACGATCAACGAGAAACTGGCGACCGGCGCGGGTGACTACATCCCGCAGTGGGCTGGCGGCCTGCCCGCGGACGCCCCGCCGCGGCCGGGCACGGCGAAATACGACGCGTGGATGAAAGAACGCGAACGCAAGCGGCTGATGCCGGCGGCGGAGCGAAAGAAGGAGGAGGAGCAGGCGCAGCCGGCCTCAAACGGGACTTCCGGGAACGCAGCCCACTAAGCCACTGTCGCTTGCTGGCACCAGATCAGTCCACAAACACAACCGTCTTGCGGCCGTCGAGGATCACCCGATCGTCGAGATGATAACGGATCGCCCGCGCCAGCACGCGGCGCTCGATATCACGGCCCTTGCGGACGAGATCCTCCGGCGTATCGCGGTGGCTGATGCGCTCGACGTCCTGCTCGATGATCGGTCCCTCATCCAGGTCGCTTGTGACGTAATGCGCGGTTGCACCGATCAGCTTCACCCCCCGCTCATGGGCCTGATGATAGGGTCTTGCGCCCTTGAAGCCGGGCAGAAACGAGTGGTGGATATTGATGCACCGGCCCGACAGCTTGGCTGAAAGATCGTCGGACAGAATCTGCATATAGCGGGCCAGCACCACGAGGTCCGTCTTGGTCTTGCCGACCAGGTCCCAGATCTGCCCCTCCTGCTCGCGCTTGGTCTCCTTGCCAACCGGCAGATGGTGGAAGGGAATGTCTCCGAAATCCAGCCCCGCATAAGCCTCGCGCGGATGATTGGAGACGATCGCAGTCGGGATCATCGGCAATTCACGGGTGCGCCAGCGATAGAGAATGTCGACCAGACAGTGGTCGGACTGGGACACCAGGAGCATCACACGGCGATGCACAGCCCGATCCCGCATCTGCCAGTCCATGCCAAAGCGCTCCGCAATCGCGGCAAAGCCGGTCTGCAGGGCAGAGAGCTCGACAGCCAGGTCGGCCGCCGTGAACACCACCCGCATGAAGAATTTTCTGGTCTCGACGTCGTCAAACTGCTGGGCGTCGAGAATGTTCTGCCCGTCATGAGCGAGAAAGGTCGACACCGCAGAAACAATGCCGGGACGATCCGGACAAGACAGGGTCAGAACATATTGATGGTCAGGCACAGGCATCGATGAAGGTTTCGGAAAGGTCAGCAGTCCCAGCGGGTTGCGCCCCTGCTCTATCACTGCAGTCAGCTTTGTGCCAATCCAAAGGATAAACGGGCCCCTCGGGCCATCAGATCCATCCGATCACGCCCCTATCTCTTTGTTTAAGCGTCATCTTTTCGCAAGACCGGTGCCTGCTTTACGGTTCACGCTCTAGGCAAAGATGCGTTAGTAACCTGATTTATTTTGCCTGGACTCCTTTGTTTCTGCTCTTTTTTGTTCGAAATTGGTGCCCACTTTTCCGAAATGTTCGCCGGAGCGACTATGGGCAACAGACTAAGCGGCTACCGTATCCTGATTCTGGAAACGCGCGCGGAAGCGCAGTTTTCGCGGCTGCTGGCAGAGCAAGGCGCCGACGTCGTGCAGTGCCCGATGTTCGCCATCCACGATGCGCCCGACCCCACCCCGGTCGAGGCCTGGATCCGGCGGTACATCGACAAGCCGTTTGACGATGTGGTGCTGATGACGGGCGAAGGCCTGCGCCGGTTGATCAAGCTCGCGCGCGAGCGCGGGCTCGATCAGGCCTTCGTGGCGGCGCTCGCCAAGTCGCGCAAGTTCATCCGTGGACCAAAGCCCGGCTTGGCGCTGCGCGAGATTGGTCTTGAGCAGCAGCAGACCACGGAGGAGCCGACGACCGAAGGTGTCATCGCAATGCTCGCGAATCTAGACCTCAGGGGGCGCCACCTCGGCCTGCAACTTTATCCTGACAAGGACCACAGCGCGCTGATCGGAGCGATCACGGCGCAAGGCGCCGTGGTTGATCCCGTGGTGCCTTACGTCCGTGATTCCAAGGCCGCTGATGCCAACATCGTTGCCACCATCGACGATATGGCTAAAGGCCGGATCGATGCCATCGCGCTGACTAATCTGGGCCAGGTCCGCCGCCTCGTCGAGGCGGCGAAGGTATATGGCAGTGAGGCGAAGCTGCGCGAAGGGCTTGCGTGCACGCTGATTGCCTCCATTGGGCCAGCCGTCTCCGGCGAGCTCCAAGCGCTCGGGCTGCGCACTGACATTTCGCCAGCGGATGGCACCTATTTCATGCGGCCGCTGGTCGCAGCAATGGCGGTTGCGCTGGCAGAGAAAAAGCCAAAGGTTGCGACGAAGTAAGACTGTGGACGCGGTAGCCTAAGTCAGCACTCGTTCGGCTTCCGCAACTGCGCATAGAACATCATACAGCGACGACGCAGGTATTGTGTCGACCAGCGACTTGCCATCGCGGGCAAGGTGATCGTACCAGCCACCCGCGACGGGATGGCTGAGGTAGTGGCGCTCGAGCCGAGCAAGCGCCGCATGTGCCTCAATCCCGGCGCCGACCACGCCCGATTCGGCCTGCGCGATCCACGCTCTTGCGATCCCGGTCTGCGGCCACAGCCGTCGTGTATGGCGCCGAATATTGCCAGCGGCGTCGCCCTCGTCGACGAGGCAGCCGGTGGCCACATCGCGATAGCGCAGCGTCGATTCCAGAAGCTCGCCGCGCCACTGCCCGGTCGGGCAGCCGGTGATGCGCTCAAACCCCTTCAGGAGCCAGATCCACTCCGCCTGATGCCCGGGCTCGACACTGACAGGCTCGATCCTCGACCAGTCCTCCTCAAAATATTCGCCGAGCGCGCGCTTCTGCTTGTCGTAGAGATTGGCGAGAAACAGCGCGAAGAAATCTCCGGCGTGCCGTTGGAAAGCCAGATCATGGGTCGCGTCGAAAATCGCGATCATGGCCCCAAACAGGTGCATGTGCGGATTCTGCCGGCGCGGCATGGAGTTCGGCAGTCCTTCGAGGAACCCGCCATGCGGCGAGCGCAACTCACCGTCCAGGAACGCCTGGAGAGCCTCGATCTCGGCTCGGACCTGCGCATCGCGGTCAAGCCCATAGACTGCGGCAAGCGCGAGCAGAATGAAGGCGTGGTCGCAGGTTTCCCGCCGCGCGTCCAACACCGCGCCTTCTGGCGTCAGCTTGTGGACGTAGCCTGGCCGGCCATCCGCGGCCTTCGCTTTCGCCAGGAGATATTCAAGCCCTCTCTGCGCGATCTCGCGGCCTTCCGGGTACCAGCCGAGCTTCGCGGCCTTGGCGTAGCAATAGATCTGCCGTGCCTGCACAAACACCCGACGCGACGCGAGACGATCGGTGCGGCCATCACTGTGCAGCCGGTCGACGAAGCCCCCCGATGCGTGATCCCAGCCTTCGGTTGACCACAGCGGCAGAGCCTGGTCGATCATGCGGCGCTTCAACCTGCCGACGATTTCGGTGGTGTCTTCCGCCGTGATACTCTGTTCGTCGGCCATCGCATATTCGCCCAAACAACGGATGGAGAGAATCGTGGCAACAGGAGACCGTAATTGAGGCCCTTGTGCCGCTGGTATCAAAGGGTACTCGTTTCCCGGAGAAAATCTCTTCACTTTTGTGACGTCAAATTCTCCGCCCATGACGTCGAGATTCAGCGTCGCGAGGCCACTATATTCGTCCCAAAAAGGCCCCAAGATACATCGCAATGGTCTCTATCGCGTTCTGGCGATAGACGCCCGAACGCCACAGCAGGCGAATCCGGTCTGGTAAATTGCTCCGTCGTGCGGCCGAGAAGTCATCAATTGTTGCCTGGGCCGACGGCGAGAACGAACATTCGATCGCTCCGAGAGCCGCGAGGCTCGCATCATTCCAGCGCTTCCAACGTCCACCAGCAAAGGCCATGGACCGAGCTATACGAGGACCGATGCCTCTGTTTGAACCAACTATATTTGACGAATGCTGCCGATATCTGACAGAGGGGACAGGATCATAGAACACACTTCCGCCAGCCGCCGTCACGAGTCGATACGTCCACCAATCATGCGAAATCAAATCTGCTGTTTTTGGTGTTTGGGCAAGCAAAGCTCTGGTCGGCCTGTTTATCACCATCGTATTTCCGCCCGCGATGCTCTGTACCAGGGCATTCCGGAATGTCGGCTTGCGGCGGAACAGCGGTGAGAAACCAATTCGAGTTCCAGCCTTATCGATCAGCTCCGTTCTTGCGCAATAGAGACCGGGCTCCTGTTGTCCGACACTCTCGAGCCATTTGATCACCCTCTCCAACTTCTCCGGCAACCAAATGTCGTCCTGGTCGCAAAACGCAAAGAAATCACCTTGCTCCTGGTCCGCTTGATCGATGAGCGACAGAAAGTTTTTCCAGAACCCTCCCCGTGGCCCCTCAACTATTACGACACGCTGCAAGATGGTTTCCGCAAATTTACGAACGATCTCAAGCGTTCCGTCCGTGGAGCCGTCATCCGAAACGATCAGGCTCCAGTTTGCATGCGTCTGCAAGACAAGCGAGTCGAGTTGTTCTCTGATGTGCTCCGACCCGTTGTAGGTCGCCAGCAGGATAACGACTTTCGGCCCCTCTAACCCCATTTCCGATTGAATCCTCGCTTCCATCCCGCCGAAGCGCAGGAGCAATCAGCCTGGATTGGAGCTCTTGCGACAGACGGACGCTGTTTACGTGCCCGCCGTTGCCGGCGAAGTCAACTATTGCCGGTTGTGTGGATGTCTGTGCTGGCGAGTACTCTGAGTCAGCCGAACCGATACTAATCGTCGATCAGACCGCGCTTGCGCAGCGCCGTCATCACGATATCGGCCAGGGCTTCGGGGGACGCGCCGACAGTTTCGAGCACGATCTCGGCCTGTTCCGGCCGCTCATAGGGGCTGTCGATGCCGGTAAAGTTCTTGATCTTGCCGGCCTTGGCCTTGGCGTAAAGACCCTTGGGGTCACGCGCAGCGCAGTCCTCGATAGGCGTATCGACAAAAACCTCGATGAACTCGCCCTCCTCGACCATGGCGCGCACGAGCCGGCGTTCCGCAGCGAAGGGCGAGATGAAGGAGCACAAAACCAGCGTGCCCGCTTCTACGAAAAGCTTTCCGACCTCACCGACCCGCCGGATGTTCTCGACACGATCTGCGTCGGTGAAGCCGAGATCGCGATTGAGGCCGTGGCGCACATTGTCGCCGTCAAGCAGCATGGTGTGGTGTCCGGCACGGGCCAGCTTCGCCTCCACGAGATCTGCGATGGTCGACTTGCCCGAGCCGGACAAGCCGGTAAACCAGATGATTGCCGCCTTCTGATGCTTGAGGGCGGAGCGCGCCGCTTTGTTGATGACGTGCGATTGATGGTGGATGTTGGTTGCCCGGCGCAGGGCAAAGTCGATCATCCCGGCCGCCACCGTCTGGTTGGAACTCCGGTCGATCAGGACAAACGCTCCAGTGTTGCGATTGTCGCGGTAGGGGTCGAATGCCACCGGCACGCTGGCCCAAACATTGACGACGCCGATCTCGTTGAGCCGTAGTGTCTTGGCGGCGAGCCGGCCATTTGTGTCGACGTCTATCTTGTATTTGATCGAGGTTATGGAGGCCGGAGCAAATTTCGTGCCGATCCGCATCATGTAGGATCGGCCCGGCAGCAGCGCGTCTTCCCCCATCCAGAGAAGATGGGCTGCAAACTGGTCGGCCACTTCGGGCCGCTCGGTTGGGCAGACCAGCATATCGCCGCGCGCCGCGTCGACTTCGTCGGCAAGAATCAGCGTCACAGCATCGCCGGCTTGCGCCTGAGGCAGATCGCCATCCATCGTGACTATACGGGCAACGATCGAGGCCTTGCCCGAGGCCGCAACGATGATGGCATCCCCCGGACGGACGGAGCCCGATGCCACCGTGCCGGCAAAGCCGCGAAAATCGAGATTGGGCCGGTTCACCCATTGGATCGGGAAGCGGAATGGCTTTTCAATATTGTCGGACGCTATCTCGATCGCTTCGAGATGCTCGATCAGGCTCGGCCCCCCATACCAGGCTATCCGCGAGGAATGTGTGCAGACATTGTCACCAAAGCGCGCCGACACCGGAATCGGCGTAATCGAGGCAAAGCCCAGACCGGTGGCGAAAAGAGAAAAATCGGCCGCGATGCGCTCGAACACGTCCTGATCGAACCCGACAAGATCAATCTTGTTGACCGCCACTACGATATGGCGGATGCCGAGTAGCGAGCAGATCATGGCATGGCGTCTGGTTTGCACCAGTACGCCCTTGCGCGCATCGATCATCAAGACGGCAAGATCAGCGGTGGACGCCCCCGTCGCCATATTGCGGGTGTATTGCTCATGGCCCGGGGTATCAGCGACGATGAACGATCGTTTTGCTGTTGAGAAGAAGCGGTAGGCGACATCGATGGTGATGCCTTGCTCGTGCTCGGCCTCCAGGCCGTCGACGAGCAAGGCAAAGTCGATGTCCTCACCCGTCGTGCCATGCCGCCTGGAATCCTTTTTAAGCGCTTCGAATTGATCCTCAAGGATCAACCTTGAATCATAGAGAAGGCGCCCGATCAGCGTCGATTTTCCGTCATCGACCGAGCCACAGGTCAAAAAACGCAGAAGCTCCTTTTGGCGCGACTTGAGCAAGTCGGCGAGCGAGGGATGCACGTTAATCAAAAGTAGCCCTCACGCTTTTTCTTCTCCATGGACGCCGCCTCGTCGTTGTCAATCAGGCGACCCTGACGCTCCGAGGTCGTGGCGGTCAGCATCTCGCGCACGATGTCGGCGACCGTGGCGGCGCCGGAGTCGATCGCGCCCGAAAGGGGATAGCAGCCGAGCGTGCGGAAGCGCACCTTGCGCATCTCGGGAAGCTCGCCCGGCTCAAGCGGCAACCGTTCATCGTCGACCATCAGCATGGTTCCGGCGCGGAAAATCACCGGCCGCTCCTTTGCGAAGTAGAGCGGCACAACGGGAATATCTTCCTCAAGAATATATTGCCAGATATCGAGTTCCGTCCAATTCGACAACGGAAAGACTCGGATCGATTCGCCTCGCAATATCTTGGTGTTGTAAAGCGACCACAGTTCCGGACGCTGATTGCGCGGATCCCAAGTGTGGTTGGCGGTGCGGAAGGAGAAGATACGCTCCTTCGCCCGGCTCTTTTCCTCGTCACGGCGAGCTCCACCAAACGCAGCGTCAAAGCTGTGAGCATCCAGCGCCTGACGCAGCGCCTCCGTCTTCATGATCTGGGTATGCCGCGCGGAGCCCGATGTGATCGGGTTGATGCCGCGAGCAAGACCGTCCTCGTTGGTATGGACGATGAGATCGAGCCCATAGCGTCGGACGATCTCATCGCGAAAGACGATCATATCTCTGAATTTCCAGGTCGTGTCGACATGAAGCAGCGGAAACGGCAACTTTCCCGGAAAAAAGGCTTTCAGGGCGATGTGGAGCATCACGCCCGAATCCTTGCCAATCGAATACAGCATCACCGGGTTGGCGAATTCCGCCACCACTTCGCGCATGATGCCGATCGATTCCGCTTCGAGCCGTCTGAGATGAGGGGAGAGATGCCTAGCCATGAGCGTTTCTAACCCACCGAAGGTAGAAAAAATATGTTTGACGTCATCGCCCATGTGCCAAGCCGCTCATTCTCCCTGTAGGCAAACCGCTCACCGAGGCCCCTGCCTCCACGCGAATCGGTGAAGATTTATAGCTGAGATCTCAACCGGAGATACCCGATATCATCCGACCGTGATCGCGATCGTGGCGATGCTGAGATCATGGTGCCGCGGATCGAGAAGCGACGTGCGGGCGTTCGGGCCGGACCGCCGTCCGGAAAGCCGAAAGCCGGTTCCCGACAGAACCAGCGAATCGCCTTCGGCTTGGAAACCACTGAAATCTCATCGCGGGCCGAAGGAACGAAAGGGTATTGAGCTAGTCAAGCGGGGCTGACTTGCTGTATGCTAAAGTATCCACTAATGTCGAATCTGCAGAACGACCAAAGATAGCCCAAGCACCTCAAAGCTTCCGCACTGTCAGAGACGCATTGTCGCTTTCGCTTCGCCCACGTTGCAAGTGCGCAACGGAAATTGACCATAGTAATCCGGCGTATCGGAACAGCCAGAGTGTCCCAGGAACATGACCATATCCCCACGACAGCCTCCCCGCGCTTTTGAAATTCTGGATTCATCTGAGGAGAGGCTGAAGCAATAGATGGTTGGGGCATCGTCGATAAGGGTTGACCGCACCTCCGAGGGCTTTGCGGCGGTAGAGATTCAATCAAGCTCTTCTTCTTGTCCCGTGCAGCCGACGCTGATCGTTGTGTTAGGCATGCATCGCAGTGGCACGAGTGCAACCACGCGCGCATTGGAAACGATGGGCGCGAACTTGGGCGATCGGCTGATGCCGTCGCAGCATGACAATCCAAAGGGGTATTTCGAAGACCTTGATATCAATGCTCTGAACGTTGAGCTTATGTATTCGGCGGGCGTGGACTGGCATGCGCTGCCTTCCCTCGACCTGGGCAGACTTTCGCGCGAGCAGCGCGAGCAGTATCAATTGCGCGCGCTAGGCTTGCTGCGGGATAAGTGCAAGGGTGACACCTTCGCCATCAAGGATCCGCGCGTGGCACGGCTGATGCCTTTCTGGCAGCCGCTGTTCGATCGACTGAATGCTCGAGTACTTTACGTAGTGACGTTCAGGCATCCAATCAGTGTCATGCGCTCGCTCAAAAAGCGTGACAACTTCGTTGCAGCGAAGTCGTATCTGCTTTGGCTCTTGCATGTTACTGAAGCGCTGCGAAGCACCAAGGGTAAGCCGCGCGCGCTCCTTAACTACGACCGTTTGATGGAATCTCCCCGAGAAGAGCTGGCACGGCTGGCCGCCACGCTTGGCCTCGAGTTGAACGAGCAGCGCGTCGACACCTTCGTGCACGATTTTCTCGAACAAGGTTTGCGGCACACACAGTTCAGCGTGGCTGACCTGGACCTTGCGGAGAGCATGCCGCCGATCGTCAAGGAGCTGTTCAGGGCGCTTGAGCTGCTCGTCGGCGACCCCTCACCTTCGAATGAAAAGGCCTGTCAAGAAGTCTTGGCCAAGGCAGAGGAATTCTTGCAGAACTTCGAATCGATTGCTGACTACGAATGGGCTCTCGAGGGCGATCTGGAACAATTGGGCACGCGGTTGGCCTCAGCACAGCATAGCCTCTCTCAACTTCAGCAAACCCAGGACCAACTTCGGCAAACACAAGGCCAACTTCAGCAAGCACAGGCTCAACTTCAGCAGACGCAGGCCCAATTCGAGCAGGCCGCTATGGCGATGAACAGTGTGGTCAACTCGACCTCCTGGAAATTAACCGCGCCGTTGCGATGGACTAAACTGGAGCTTCGGAAGCTCGCGGGAACACTGCGGAGCCAACACTTGGGTGGAGCATAGCTTTCGCGGTGGATCTCTCGGCGGCAGCCGAAGACGCGGCCCAGATGAGCGACCACGCGGGACGGGCATCGCCTATTGCCTATATGGGAGCAACCAGTCAACTTGCCGTGCTCTATGGACAGCCGCCGAGTGCAGAACTTCTGGATGAGCGCCTCAGCATGGCTCGCCAGCAGCACGATCGGAGTACGCTGAAACAGTCCCTCGATCCGCTCCGCCGCTCATCGATCAGCCCACCAACCGCTCTTTCCCTGCGGGCGAATCGCTCACTGAGGCGCCTCCCAGCACGCAAATTGGCCAAGGCTTATAGCTGTGGTCTCAGCAGAACCGCACACCGGTGAGGTCCGCCAGCCGCTCGGCGTCGTGCGCATACAATTTCCGGAGATACGCGATATCATCCGCCGTCAGTTCGGAGCCGTAGTCCATGTCGCGACCGACGTGCACCTCGCGTGGCCGGGGCACTGCGTCGTTCACCAGCCCCAAAAAGCCGCGCGTCCGTGCCAAGACGCGGGCGGCATCGTGACGCAGGTCGTCGGAACGAAGCACGAGAACCTGATCGCGCGGAAAGAGGGCGTAAAGGCGCGTAAACTGCTCGCCGTAGAAGCCTCTCTCGACGTACGAAAACACACGGTGAAATCCCCAGGGCACAGTGTCGAACAGCCGCCGCCGGCCCTGCCGGATACACCAAGCGAAGGGCCGAGTTTCCGCGCCCCGGGCGTATTCCATCCGCCAGTTCGACCAGGCACGCTCCACCGGATCCCGCAGAATCACGATCAATCGAACATCCGGATTGTAGGCCCGGATGCGCTCAAGGCTGTTCGGCCAATAGATGTAGATTGGCGTAGCCTCGCCGCGCAGGCAGCCATCCCAGGACGCAAAATGCGCGTGATACGCGCGATAGTCCGGCTGGTCCCAATCACGCGATTCGTCGTCGAAGAAATGTACCTCCTTCGTCTGAGACAAAGACAATCCGGGTTCGTCTCCGAGGTAATCGAACAAGGCTGTGGTGCCACCCTTCTGAACTCCAGCGATGATGAATGCGACGCGCTCGTCTCTGGCCATGGATTTTGGCTTCGCCACCTACAGTAAGAGCCTTCGGTTGAAGAGACACTAAAATCTTATCGTGAGCCAAAAAGCACTGCAAGACATTGAGGTTAGTCAAGCAGAGGCGGCTTCACACTTGCTAAGTCTCCGCCAATTTATCCGAGAGAATGAAGCTTCGGAAGCTCGCGGGAGCACTGCGGGGCCTCCACTCGGGTGGAGCATAGATTTCGTGGTGGATCCCTCGGCGGCGGCCGAAGTCGCCGTGCAGATGGCGACCACGCCGGGACACGGGCATCGCCTTTCGCCTACATGGGAGAAAGCGGCTCGTCACTAATCAACTTGCCGTGCTCCATGGACAGCCGCCGGGTGCAGAATTTCTGGATCAGCGCCTCGGCATGGCTCGCCAGCAGCACGATCGGAGTACGCTGAAACAGTCCCTCGATCCGCTGTTGCACCTTGTGTTGGAAGCTGGCGTCGCCCGCGCCGATGCCCTCGTCAATCAGGAGAATGTCGGACTCCACGGCGGTGGACACCGCGAAGGCGAGGCGCGTGAACATGCCGGCGGAATAGGTGCGCACAGGCAGTTCCAGGAATTCGCCGAGTTCCGTGAATTCGGCGATTTCGTCGATCTTCGATGCGATCTGCGCCCGGCTCATTCCAAGCATGTAGCCTCGCAGATAGATGTTTTCGATGCCGGTAGATTCGAAATCCATGCCGGCGGAGGAATCAAGCAGCGCACCGACGCGCCCCTCAACGGAGATGGCCCCCGTGCTCGGTTTATAGATGCCGCAGAGCACACGCAGCAGGGTTGTCTTGCCGGAGCCGTTGTGGCCGGAGAGGGCGACGCGCTCACCTTCCCGGACCTCCAGGTTGAGCCCATCGATCGCGCGCACCACAACGATGTCGCGAGCGCCGGTCATCACCCTGCCTCCGGTTGCCTGCGACAAGATCCGGTTCTTCAGGGAGCGCGAGCTTGCGCCGAAAATCGCGAACTCGACCGTGAGGTTGGCGATGGAGATGCGTGCCACTGGTCAGACCCAATAGGCAATGCGCGCATGCGCGCGGCGATAAAGCCAGGAGGTGACGCCGAGGCCGGCAATCGCCATTCCCAAGCAGAACAACCAGCTCTCCGCCTTCGGAACCTCGCCCAGCAACGGATCGCGAACGACGGCGAGCAGGTGATAGAACGGGTTCAGGTCCA
>JGI24705J35276_12238487_pt1 | contig 23730 bp, 14 predicted proteins | sample TergutNt197P4_FD_35276 | JGI IMG/M metagenome (IMG submission 35276) | reverse complement strand
AAATGGTCGTACATAAGCCAGCTTTTGCGTATGTCGTCGGGCAACGAAGAAAGACCCTCGTAGATGGTTTTCCATTGACCGAATACTTTCAATCCTTCAGGTTTGCCATTCAAGATGGCTTCTTCGAGATGGTACATTCCCTTATATGTCACATCGTGATTAAAAATAAAATTCACATTGACTAACGGGTCGGAGAGCAGGAACCAGCCGACTTTCGAAATCACGAAGCGCTCATCAACGTAGAGAACACTTCCGATGGTAAGCGATGCTTCCAGCAAAACCTTTACGGCATACAGTGACAGGTTTGCTTTAGTCGCTATTTCTTCAATGGTAAGCCCGTCTTTGGCGTCAACCAATAGTTGAAGGATGCCAAATTTTATCATCAGACGTGAAACCTGAAAGGTAACAGGCGCATACGAGATCTCATGAGCGCGTGACTGGGCTTCCATGACACGCATTTTTTCTTTTGTGTATTTCTTTTCGAGAGCGGGAAACAGTTTCATTTTTTCCAGAATTTATAAAAGTTAAACCATTGTTCGGGGTATATTTTTACGATACGTTCCAATTCGCAGACAAACGTTTTCGTCATTTCGCTGATTTGCTCTCTTTTTGGAAGACTATCTCTTGGAAAAGGGATGGATATCACGTGAATACGATAGAGAGAGGCCGATATTTTTAGCACAAACAGAGTAATTACAGGCGCCTTATATTGCACGGCAAGCACAAAAGCGCCGATGGGAAAGTCGGCTTTCCCATTCAAAAAATCACATTCTACACATTTATTACTTCCTAAATGCCTGTCACACGGCATACTTACAAATTCGCCGTTCGACAGTGCTTCTTTGATATGGAAGATATGTGATAAATCGTCCGATACAGGAATAAGTCGCACATTGTTGTTTTCCAATATTTTGGAGCGGTTTTTTTGAACTTCGGCGGCTTCACCACCGAAAATAAGACTGTTGATACGTTTTTTTTGTTGACTTAACAAATAGCCACTGATTTCAGGATTTCCGATATGCGAACCTGCTATAATACAACCTCTTGGATCGTCAACCATAGCTAAAAACAGGTCATTATCAGGATTATCAATACGAAAAATATTTTTTTTGCCGGCATAGACGGCAAAACGGTCCATGATCGTCTGACCGAAGATAAAATGATTTTGATATGTTTTCCAAAATGATTTCAACGGAGTATAGCCGTGTTGTTCATGAAAATAACTGTAAATAGCCAAAAAACCTTTACGGGCAAAAAGCATGTAAAAAGGAATCACAAAAACCAGCAAAAAATAACCGACACGTACACTAACAACTGTAAAAAGGATTTTTAAAGCTTTTTGTCCCAATGTATGCCCTCCGGTTACGCCTTCCCAGGTATGTTTATTATTCCCATTCATATAAAGCCTTATTTTTTGTGTTTGAGATTAATAATTTATGAGAACTGAAAACTATACATGCAGTTATCTGTTTAAACTTACGATGTCGGCAGGATGCCATCATTACAGTTTGTATCAATGTAATCGTAAAAATCCTTGACGGTTAGCACACCGGCCATTTCTTCAGGTTTGATTTTAAATCTGAAATATTTTTCTACAATCACCACAATATCTACGAAGTCAAGGCTGTCCAAGCCAAGGTCTTCCTTTAATCTAGCTTCGTCATACATTTTGTCCGCATCAATTTCCATATCTTCAATCAGAAAATTTTTGACAAGCGATTCAATTTCTTTTCTTTCCATAATTTTTTATTTATTTGTTTTTATCTCTTAACTTTGAGTTCATAACTCATCCTTGTATTTCCCCACAATCAAAGTGCTGTTTGTCCCTCCAAACCCGAAAGAATTGGACAAAAAAGTATTCACAGGCTGCTGCAACGTTTTGGTTACAATATTCAAGTTTTCAGCCACAGGATCGGATGTTTCGAGATTGATATTAGGTGCGATAAATTCGTTTTTCATCATCAGAAGAGAATAGACAATTTCGCTTGCACCTGCCATCCAACATTCGTGTCCAGTCATTGATTTTGTCGAACTGACAGGCGTTTGCCGACCATCAAGTAATTGACTTAAAGCTTCTGCCTCACAAGCGTCGCCTTGTAGCGTTGACGTAGCATGGGCATTGATATAATCTATTTCATCAATACTCATGGAAGCATTGTCCAATGCGCGTTCCATAGCCGATAAAGCGCCAGGCACACTTGCCTGAGAAATCTGTTTACTGTTGGAAGAAAAACCATAACCTTTGATTTCTCCGTATATAGGCGCCCCTCGTTCGAGTGCATGGTCCAAGCTTTCCAAAATCAAGCTTGCAGCGCCTCCGCTTGGTATCAGCCCGTCGCGGTTAATATCGAATGGACGGGATGCTTTGGTCGGTTCGTCAGTACGCATCGAAAAAGCACTCAACCCGTCAAAGCCGGCCATGGAATACACATTTACTTCCTGAGCGCCTCCGCACAAAACGATATCCTGCATACCGTTTTTAATAAATGTATAACCTAATCCGATCGCATGTGAACCGCTTGCACAGGCAGCACTGACGGTCATATTGATGCCGCTCAACTTGAAAATGGTGGATAAATTCATGGAAATGGTAGAAGTCATTGACTGAAATATACCTCCCGAGCCAATCATAAGAGAGTCTTTTTTTGCCAGCATTATTTCGTGCGATTCGATCACGGCTTTGGCCGAAGTATCGTTCCCATAAAAAATACCTGTTTCGTGTTGCTCAATATATGCGGGAGTGATACCTGACGTCAGCAACGCTTCCAGCGTAGCTATATAGGCAAATTCTCCTTCTTCGGGAAGCGATATCCGCTGCCGGCGGTCGAGACATCCTTTCAGAGAAGGTGTTACAACAATACCAGTCAAGGGCGAACGATAACCGTATGACAATCGTGCAGGGTCAATGCCGATGCCAGATTTTCCATGAAATAGCGAATCGGTCACCTCATGTATATTTTTTCCTATACACGAATAAATACCGATACCTGTGATTACGACACGCTTCATCAGTTGAAAATTTAAGAATACAATCCTCCATTGATGGATACCACTTCCCCTGTGATATATGCGGCGTTATCGGATGCAAGAAAGCCGACCAGTGCGGCTACCTCTTCCGGCTTGCCAAAACGTTGCATCGGAATTGTGGCTTTAAGGGCATCTTCGTCTAAGTCTTTTGTCATATCGGTATTGATAAAACCCGGAGCAACAGCATTTACCGTCACCTTTCGGGGCGCTACTTCCTGCGCAAGCGCCTTAGTGGCTCCTATCACTGCAGCTTTGGCTGCTGAATAATTGGTTTGTCCGGGAAGACCTTTCAATCCTGAAAGCGAAACAACGCTGATAATACGTCCATTGCGTTTCATCAACATACCTTTTAGTACGCGACGGGTAGTATAAAAGAAACCGTTGAGACTGATATCGAGTACATCATGCCATTGTGTTTCCTGCATAAATATCATCATTGCATCCTGCCGTATTCCCGCATTATTCACTAAAATACCGATATAATCGTCAGGGTGGGCTGTACTCCATTTGTCCATTGCCTTATCCACCGATTCGCCGTTTGCCACATCGAAAGGAAGCAATTCGGCCGTTCCGCCTTGTTCTTCAATTAACCGTTTCGTTTCGTTGGCAGCTTCTTCGTTTGATAAATAATTAATTATAACCGGATTGCCATTTGATGCCAATTCAAGGCAAACAGATCTCCCTATCCCACGTGACCCGCCTGTCACTAAAGCATATTTCATACACATTCAATTTTTGAGGTGCAAAAGTACGACAAATAATTGAAAATAGAAAAAGAGAATTATTAGTCAGCAGCATTAGACTCTAATATCCATCATTCAAAACTTTGAATGAACCATCTATTCCGGAAATTTCCAGGGAGCGCGATAAGTCGGTTTGAGGTATTTATTGGCTTCGGGGGCGCCGATAAATGATTTTGTTATGTCATCATAGACTAAGGAGGCGTTCAATCGGGCTGCGATATTCCCCAGATGGGCGTATTTGGCGCACAGACTGCCGTTCTCAATTGTGCAAGCTGTTTGAAAATTCCTTGTTTTCACACATTCCACAAAATTCCGGGTATGCAGTTTATGGTCTTGTTGGTCTGCTTTCACGATGATTTCCGGTGTTTTGGTTGTCCGATTATTGCCATCCCATTCTGGTAAGACCGTCCAGTTGTCGCGATCGGCTACGAGCGTTCCGTTTGTGCCTTTAAAAAGAACGCCATATCCACGGTTATATGGCCCTGATTCTACGCCTGCATTGTTTTCCCAACTCATGATACAGTCGTTGAACAGATAACTGACTGTTTGCGAGTCTAATGTCTCGTGCATGCCTTGCGGGTAGTAGAATTTACCACCTGATGCTACGATTTTGTCAGGCAAAGTGGTAACATTCAACCCCCACAGCCCCATATCAAGAAGGTGTACGCCCCAGTCGGTCATCAGTCCTCCTCCATAATCCCAGAACATCCGCCATAAACCATGAAAACGTTGTTCGTTGAATGTCTTAACAGGCGTAGGTCCGAGCCATGTCTCAAAGTCAACGCCTTCGGGTATAGCTGAATCCGGTTTTGGCGAAACGGCTGCATAGTTGAAATTAGCCCATATATGCACCCTGCCGATTTTACCGAGTGTGCCGGCATGCAGATACGTAGCCATCTCTTTCCAGTGGCTGCTACTTCTTTGTTGTTGACCGACTTGAACGACGCGGTTGTATCTTTTTGCAGCTGCTACCATGGCGTCACACTCGGCAATGCTGTTGGCAGCCGGTTTTTCAACATATACATCTTTGCCTGCTGCGCAGGCATCCACCATCTGCAGACAGTGCCAGTGGTCGGGCGTTCCTATGATAACAGCATCAATATCTTTTTGTTCAAGCAGTTTGCGATAATCGCCAAAAGTAGCCGGTTCTTTCTTCCCCATTTTGATAAGTTCTGCTTTTCTATTGTCTAAAATTGTCTTGTCAATATCGCATAATGCTACACATTCGACATCATCGTTTAGTAGTATATCCGTTAAATCGCCCCATCCCATATTCCTGCAGCCTATCAATGCCACATTCAATTTATCATTGGCCGGTATTTTGCTATTTGCTCCGATTCTTATGTGGGGAAAAACAACTGCCGCAGCAGCCGTTGTCTTCAAAAAATTTCGTCTTGTAATATTCATGATTGCAATAATTGTATTAATATTTTTGTAATAATTCCAGTAATTTTTTGTCTAATTTATGTCCGTACCAATTTTCGTACTGAATATCTTTTCTGCCCGAATCGAGCATTCCGAAACTGCCGCGAAAATTCCATAATCCCCAACCGATTCCATGCGATGTGAGTATATCCAATTGATCATTAAACCATGCAAGAAATACTTCATGAGGTGTTTCGTTAAAGCAACCACATTCGCCGCAATGTACGCCCACTCCTCTGTTGACAAGGTCAATCCAAGGTTGATAAAAATCTTCCAACACTTTTTTGTTGAACGTTTTGCCTTCGATTTCGCCCGGCCATACCGGTATGGGAGCGTCATCAGGATTTTTCCAGACCCAATTTGCCCTATAGTGCGAAACATAATGCGGATAATAGCCGCGACAACTCTGTGCAATCGGCAAATCCTCTAATTCGGGTGTAACCAACGAACCGCCATGATTACCGTCCGCTACGACCAACCGGTCAGGATTCTGTCGGTGAATCACATCCAAACATCCGAGAGCTACTTTCCGGTAGGTTTCGCCGGGGATAGCTGTGGATGGACAAAACTGGTCGTTCATATCTTCTTTGTAACAGGGTTCATTTACTAAGTCGAAGCTCAATAATTTCGGAGAAATATTTTTCAGACGTTTCGCCCACATTTCCCAATGGACATAGAATGCTTGCCGGGCTTCTTCGTCTTTCCAAAGATTAAACGGCTCTTCAAATCCGGCATTGATACAAAAGCCTGGTGCGCGGTGCAGATTCAGGCTCACATGCAACCCTACTTTGTTGGCAGCCACTATAGTCTGTTCGACGATATCAAGCGCCTCTTCGCTAAACTCAATGGTTTCTTCAGGTGTAATGGGAATACCTCCTGCCGGATTGTATTTCAGATATCCCGGATAGGCCATGGGAAAACGCACAAAGTCAAATCCCCAGTCGGCCATCCATTGAAAATCCTGTATGGTTTCGACCAAACGCACACTTCGGTAAGGACGTGGTGAGAAAAAATCAAGGATATTGAATCCTCGCCAGCGGGGAAGTATGTTTTTTTTTGTCTGAGTACAACTGCTTACCCAATCCGGTAATCCTGCAAGCGCTACTCCCGCAGTTACTGTTTTTAAAAAATTACGACGATCAAAATGTTTCATACTCAAATTTGTTTTATGGGTTAATTACTACTTATATGATTTTTTTAAAGTTTCAATATCTTCCAAACCACGGCGTAAGATGATTTTTTCAATAAATGATTTGATAAAGCCGAGGCCGTATCCGTAGAGTTGTATCAATGAGGTGATAACAGCCAATCCTGCGATGGAGAAACGCTTTGTCCTGGCAAGTGCATCGAAAAACAGAACAAATAAATAAACAGCAGGGAAGAGCAATAGATAAGGAGTAAGAAATATGGCAAATAAGATGATTGCGATACTTCCAACCACAAATAATGCAGGCAGGGTATGCACCAATTTCAGTGAGTTGGGATGCAACTTAAAAAGGTTGATACGCGCTTGCCCGAAGATATGTACCTGCTTGTAAAATTTCCGAAGGTTTACTCTTCTCTTATGATAGACAAAGGCTTCGCGGTAGAGTTTGGTTGTAAAGCCTGTCTGTTGGATGCGTATGCTGAGGTCAATATCTTCGCCATACATATCTTTGAATCCGCCGACCTTTTCATATACCTCGCGCGAAAAACCCATATTGAAGGTACGGGGTTTAAAATTTTCCATCCCGACTTTTCCGCCCCTTATACCGCCGGTTGTCCAAAAAGAAGTCATCGCATAATTGACGGCTTTTTGTAAGGGCGAAAAGGAAGGATGTTCACTATCAGGTCCGCCGAAACAATCTGTGTAATGATCCTTAAGCAACCGATTGACAGTTTCGAGATAGGGTGGAGGGATGATACAATCGGAATCGAAGAAGATAAAATAATCTCCCCCTGCATGTTTCATTCCTACATTCCGTGTATCGCTACGCCCTGTATTTTCCTTGACGATATATTTGATTTGTATATCGGATCGGAATGACTCAACTTCGTTTGCACACGGTTTGGTCGAACCGTCTTCAACCAAAACCAATTCAAAATCTTTGAAAGTCTGTATTGACAGACTTTCAAGCAACTCCGACACCTCGTCAGGCCGGTTATATACAGGAACGATAATGGAAAATACCATAATTTAAAGATTTAAAAATTTAAAAGATTTAAAATTCAACTAAACTCTAAACTTTTGTATTTTCGGAGCAAATTCTACTTTTTTAAAATATTAACCACTAACCATTAACCGTTAATCACTAAAAAAGTTTCAACTCCTCAATCAGTCTTGGACATTTCCCCCATTTGTCTATCATGTAGAGTACATAGCGGATATCAACAGCAATACAGCGCTGTAATTCAGGCTCAAAGGCAATATCTCCACTCATGGCTTCCCAATTTCCGTCGAAGGCTAAGCCGATGACGCGACCGTTTTTGTCAAAAACAGGGCTTCCCGAATTGCCGCCGGTGATATCGTTATTGGTCAGAAAACAAAGTTGCAGTTCACCTTTATCGTTGCCATAACGACCAAAGTCCTTGCTTTTCAACAAATCCAAAATTTCCGGTTGTACCCAAAACTCATCACTCGCCGGATTCTCTTTTTCAAAAACGCCTTTTTCGGTGGAATAGAAATTATACCAGGCTGCATCGTAAGGACGATATCCATCAATACTGCCATAACTCATCCGCATAGTAGAGTTGGCATTGGAATAAAAAGTCTTATTTGGATACATCTCTTTAAGACCTGCCTGGTAAAGCCGTTCGCCTTTATTGATATTGTACGTTTCCAGACCTGCCAACTGCTGCATTGACAGCAGCTCGATGTTTGCCGACAATGATAATTCGATAGCAGGGTCGTTTGCCATCATTTTGTTATATAATTTTTCATCTTTAAACAAGGCAGCTATATTTTTATACGAAAGGATGGATGTTTTGGCAAACACATCGTCGGCATATTTACGGTAATTGCCCTTGTATTTTTTATCTATTTTCGCATAGATATCTGGTAAAAATTCGGCCGGGATACGTTTTTTGACGATTTGCAACATCGCAGCTAAAACTTTTTGATCAAGCGAAGGTTCGTAGTCGTCATAAAATGTTTTGAATTGTCCTTCCAGTATGGCATCTATCTCGGCGGGTGTCTTACCTTTCAAATCAACCGTTCCTACCATACGTGCCAGCCGGATTATTTCTGCTCCTCCTGTAAAGGCCTCAGACATATATGTGGCATATTTTCTATATTCGTCGGACGACGTATAGCCATCTTCGAGGAGTTTCAATACCTTTCCGTAGGTATTTTTTCGTTCCTGACTGCCGTTCAACCAGGTAGCGAAGGCGGTTTCTTCTCCTCTTTTTCTATCTATCAGGTGCAGGTTGGCGATTCCGCGATTCATACCGATGGAGTTTTTCCAGTAGTTGGAACTGCCTGAGAATTTTGAAGCGTATTTGATGCGTATGGCATCGCTGGCGAGCATAGCTTCTTTCCAAATATCCTGTTTTATTTCGCGTACTTCGATGCGTGGTTTATTGGTGCTTTCGATGCGTTGTTCGACGCCCCACGAACTTAGATACCGGTCGGTACTTCCAGGAAAACCGATTGTCATGGCATAATCGTTCCTTTCGTACCCTTTGATGGATACTTCGGCTACATATTTAGGTTTATAGGGGCGATTATTTACATCATATACGGCCGGTTGATTGTCGGCATTGGCATAAACGCGAAAAACAGAAAAATCGCCCGTTTGACGCGGCCACATCCAGTTGTCCGTATCTCCACCGAATTTACCAACCGAGCTGGGCGGCGTAAAGACTAATCGCACGTCTCTGTATATTTGATACACAACCATATAATACTTGTTGCGATTGTAGAAAGCAACGACATTGGCTGTCTGAAAATTATTTGTTTCGACGGCTTTGCAAATAACACGTCCGATCGAATCGGCTGCCATGATACGCTGATATTCATCTTCAAGTCCTGCAATTTGAGGAAGAATACGGTCTGTCACATCAATCGTTTCTTTCAGATACCGGACAAAAAGTCCGGGTACAGGTAATTCTTGTTCAAGGCTTTGCGAAACATAGCCGTCTTTCAGGTAATCATGCTCAACGCTGCTTAATCGTTGAATAGAACCATATCCGCAATGATGATTTGTAAAAACCAACCCTTTGTCGGAAACAGTAATACCCGTACAGCCTCCCCCAAAACTGATCACCGCATTGGCAAGGCAAGGGTCTGTTTCGCTGTATAAATGCTCGAATGGCAAGAGAAATCCCAATTCTTTCATCCTGGCCAGATTTTCGGCATTTAACTCTTTGATCACCCACATGCCTTCATCGGCATAAAGCTGATTGATCCCAATACATAACAATAATACGATACAGATTTTTTTTAGATTTTTCATTTTTGTAATAATTTTATATTTAGATGCTTAAATTCTTTAATGAAGATAATCCAGATGAAAAGGATTATTAAAACACTACGGTACAACAAACGCCAAACCACAGCATCAATTTGGGGCAACAGGCCGGCAAGATAAAATCCGGCGGCTAACAGTCCGTAAAATAAGGCCGAACGCAAATCGTAGGAAACAGGAAATTTCTTTTGACCGACGAAATAAGAAAGCATCATCATCAGCAGATTGCTTGCAAACGAAGCCCATGCACAGGCAATAAATCCGAATCGGGGTACCAAAAGCACAATGATGACGACCGTAACCACACACCCAAGTGAAGAAAAGAAGGCTCCCCACATCGTACGATCGGTCAGTTTGTACCAGAAAGAGAGGTTGAAATATATGCCGAAAAACAATTCGCCAAGCATCACAATCGGCACAACGCTCAAACCAGGATAATATTCGGGCGCAACAAAATATTTCAGGATATCCATATAAAACGTGACGCCCAGAAAAATAAACAAAGCAAAAATGATAAAATACCGCATGGCCTCGACGTATGCCATCCGGTTATCTTCGCTTTTGTGTTGGGCAAAAACGAAAGGCTCATATGCATACCTGAATGCCTGAATACCCATAATCATGACGACAGCTATTTTAAAACATGCCCCGTAAATGCCCAGCTGTCCGGCGGCATAATCCTTGTCGTCAAACAAAAATGGAAACAGGATCTTATCTGCAGTCTGATTGAATATGCCGGCAATGCCCAAAATCAGTATCGGAAACGAATAGCTCAATATTTTTTTAAGCCGCCCGAAATCAAATTTTGCGCGTATAGCGGGCAACATATCCGGAATCAGCATGATCAATGTAATCACTGTGGTAAATGCATTGGCAATAAAAATATATCCAATGCCGTAATCGGGACGGTAAAACCAACCGATTAGTCCGGGAAACGATTCATTTAATTTGGGGCATATTATAAGGAAAAAGTAATTCAGAAAAATGTTCAGAGAAATAAAGACTAATTTAAGGGTAGCAAATCGTATGGCTTTGCCTTGATAACGCAGAAAGGCAAAAGGGATACAGCAAACAGCATCTATTGCAATGATACACCCCATTATTCCGATAAATTCGGGATGTGTCCCGTAGCTTAGCGCGACGCTTAACGGGCTAATAAACAGGAGACAGCAAATAATAAAAAGAGATGAAGTAAAGACGACACTGTAAAGCGTTGAAGTATAAACACGCATCGGTTCCTGTTCATCGTTTTTGTTGATAAACCGGAAAAAACCTGTTTCCATGCCATACGTCAGGATAACCATCAGCAATGCCACCCAGCCGTAAATATTTGTTACAATGCCATATTCGCCGGTACTGTCGAGCACACGGGTGTACATCGGCACAAGCGTCCAGTTCAGGAAACGGACGATGATATTAGGCAATCCGTAGATAGCGGTATCTTTTGCTAATTTTTTTATTCCGCCTGACACAGCATTTTCTTGATCATTTTCAATTTTCAATTTTCAACTTTCAATTAAATAAGTTACCTTGTTCGGGGGTGCGTGTTTTGCCCAGATGTTCGTAAGCCAGAGCGGTGGCTTCGCGTCCGCGTGGTGTTCGTTTAATAAAACCTTCCTGAATCAGAAAAGGTTCATATACTTCTTCTAATGTGCCGGGATCTTCACTTAGCGCCGTAGCAATTGTGGTAAGTCCGACCGGCCCGCCGTTAAATTTATCAATGATCAGCGTCAGCAATTTATTATCAATCTGATCAAGACCGTATTTATCAATATGCAATGCTTCTAACGCATAACGGGCTATGGCCGTGTCAATTTTACCGCTTCCTTTTACCTGTGCAAAGTCACGTACGCGGCGTAATAGCGCATTGGCGATACGTGGCGTACCGCGGCTACGGCTTGCAATCTCATGCGCAGCATCGGATGCACATGCGATATTCAATAGCCCTGCGCTCCGTGTCACGATCTTTGTAAGTGTCGTGACGTCATAATATTCTAAATGCATATTAATCCCAAACCGTGCGCGCAGCGGTCCGGTCAATAAACCACTCCTGGTAGTTGCTCCAACGAGCGTGAACGGAGCCAGGTCAATTTGGATAGATCGGGCACTTGGCCCCTTGTCAATCATAATATCAATCCTGAAATCTTCCATAGCCGAATAAAGATATTCCTCTACAATAGGACTTAAGCGATGAATCTCGTCAATAAACAGGACATCGTTTTTCTCTAAAGAAGTTAGCAATCCGGCCAGATCGCCGGGTTTATCCAATACCGGTCCTGATGTTATTTTGAAGCCGACATTCAGCTCATTGGAAATAATATTGGCCAGTGTTGTCTTTCCCAAACCCGGAGGCCCGTGCAGCAACACATGATCGAGCGCTTCTTTCCGCATACAAGCGGCGGCCACAAAAACCTTCAGATTATCAACTACAGCATGTTGACCGCTGAAATGCCTGAATGAAAGAGGCCGCAACGCGTTTTCAAATTCACGCTCTGTCTCCGGATACCGCCCCGAATTACGAATATCAAAATCTTCCTCCATAAACGGATTGTTTCATTAAAGGGCAAAGATACAACATTAATTGAATCCTGAATTAAATTCAGTAGAAAATTGAAAACTCCGAAAAATCACTTATTAAGCAAGCGGTAAGAAACGATCAATAACTGATTAATAAAAAAAAGTGAAAATCATATAAACTTAACTATTTGTTTTTTATTTTTGTAACATTTTTGTAACACGGCCTATATTATTTTGCACACAATTTATTGAAAAATCAACGATATGATAAACTAAATATTTTTTTGAATATGTAATACAAGACTTAATCAGATCAAAATCAGCGATGAATTTTTTATAACTTAACTATTTTTTTTTTATGAACAAACAGACAAGATTATTAATGCGGAGAAGCATTTCTACTGTAGTTGCTTTTCTGCTATTGTTATGTGCCACAGTGGGTTTCGGCCAAAGCGGTGCAGTGACAGGAGTTGTCACAGATGTAAGTGGTGAAACCTTGATTGGCGTCAATGTGATTGTGAAAGGAACTACGAATGGAGCAATTACCGATATTAATGGCAGATATTCCATCCAGCAGGTTCCGGCTCAAGCCATCCTGGTTTTTTCCTATATTGGCTATACAAGTCAGGAAATACCAGTGGGAAACCAAAGTACCATTAATGTACAGCTACGGGAAGACGCCCAACGATTGGATGAAGTGGTGGTAGTCGGATATGGAATTCAGAAGAAGGTAAATCTGACCGGCTCTGTCGACCAGGTGACCAGCGAAATATTTGAAAACCGTCCGATAACAAACATCTCACAAGGATTAGTGGGTGCAGTCCCTAACCTGAATATCCAAATGACCGATGGTAAGCCAACCCAGTCGCCTTCTTACAATGTTCGTGGAACAACCTCCATCGGACAGGGCGGGAGCGCTCTTATCCTGATTGATGGTGTGGAAGGCGATCCGCGTATGTTGAATCCCAATGATATTGAAAGTGTTTCAGTACTGAAAGATGCGGCATCAGCTTCCATTTATGGAGCACGTGGCGCTTTTGGTGTAGTACTGATTACCACCAAATCAGCTTCGAAGGGAAAAACAACTATCGCTTATACGGCCAATTTTTCGTCGAAAAGACCGACTACCGTTCCGGACAACATTGTGGATTCATATCCATGGGCGCAATCTTTTAGCGACGCATGGTCGCGATGGAACGATAATGGAAGTACGCCTACTGCCGTAAACAAAACACTCACTTTCTCTCCAGCTTATTTAGCTGAAATCAAACGGCGGTGGGAAAACCCCGGTTTACCCAGAATAGAAGTTGATCCTGCTACTGGCGCTTATGAATACTATTATAGCACCGATTGGTACAAAGAACTCTACAAAGATCAATATTTTGCACAGGACCACAATATTGCTGTTTCAGGAGGTTCCGAAATCGCTTCTTTCTATCTGACCGGACGGTATAATGGTGAAGATGGTTTGTATCGCTATAACACGGATAATTACTCCATGTACAACCTGCGTGCTAAAGGTACTATTCAGCTAACCAACTGGTTACAGGTTGATAACAATATTGAGTTTTCATCAATGAGATATCATCAACCTATCAATGTAGGCGAAGGCGCCAATATCTGGCGTAATATTGCGGACGAAGCCCATCCGTTAGCTCCGTTATTAAATCCGGATGGAACACTATCATTTTCAGCAGCATATACGGTAGGCGATATGTATCTGGGCAAAAATGGCGCTGATCTCCGTCAGAATGTATTGAAAAATAAAACAGCCTTTAAAGCAGAGTTTTTTGATAAAAGCCTGACATTACGCGCCGACTTTTCCTTCCAGAACACCGAATATGGTCATCAGGCCAAACGCATTCAGACGCCGTATAGCCGCATACAAGGTGTCATCGGTTATACAGGTACCAACACCAATGATATGGAGGAACGTAGATACACAACTGAATACATAGCTACCAATGTTTATGCCAATTATGTAAAATCGCTCAATCAAATGCACAATTTTGATGTGTTGGTTGGATATAATTATGAACAATCTGTTTATCGGAATGTGACAATGACACGCAATGGAATTGTATATGAAGACGCCAAAGACATTAACCTGATGTTGGGAAGTAATATCATTACGCAGGGTGGATACCGTAAATGGCGACTTGCCGGAGGTTTCTTCCGTGTAAATTACAATTTCAGGGAACGCTATCTGCTTGAGGTGAATGGCCGGTATGACGGATCATCCAAATTTCCGGAAACTCAACAATGGGCTTTCTTCCCTTCCGTATCAGTCGGATGGCGTCTGTCGGAGGAATCTTTTTGGAAAGTAGATCCATCTGCTATTTCCAACCTGAAAATCCGTGCTTCATACGGTTCATTGGGAAATGGTTCCATCAATCCATATACATTTAGTGAGAATTTCAGTATTGCCCAATCGGAACGAATTTTGGGAGAATCACGCCCGCAACGTACTCGTCAGCCGAATGTCGTACCGAACAGTCTGACCTGGGAAACGGCAACAACCGGAAATATCGGTTTGGATATTAGCAGTTTAAATAATCGCCTGAACTTCTCCGGCGATTTATATCGTCGCTGGACAAAGAATATGTACACCGTAGGACCCAGTGTTCCTGCCATTTTCGGCACAGATATTCCCAAAGGGAATTATGCTTCATTAGAAACAACCGGATGGGAAATATCCCTGAATTGGATAGACAGGATTAATGTGGCAGGTAAACCGTTTCATTATAACCTTCGCTTTACGCTCGCCGACTATGTCGCCACTATCACCGATTACTACAACCCTGAAAAGAACCTGACCGATTATTATACCGGTCAAAGAGTTGGTGAAATTTGGGGTTACCGTGTGGAAGGTCTATTTAAGTCCGAAGAAGATATTGCCAATTCACCCTCACAGTCCAATATTTTAGCGCACAATACCCGTAGAAATTACGTAGGCGACCTGAAATTTAAAAATTTGGATGGCGACAATGTAATCTACCAGGGACTAAATCGTGTGGGTGATTCGGGCGATAAAACGATTATCGGAAATAAAGAGCCTCGTTTTATGTATGGTTTGACCTTGGGCGCCGACTGGAACGGATTCTTTTTCTCAGCCTTCTTTCAGGGCGTAGGTAAACAGCAATGGTATCCTTCACCCGAATCGCGTTTTTGGGGTCAATATAACCGTCCCTACAATGCGTATCCGCGATGGCAGGAACACAATCAATTCCGTCCGGAGTTACAAAATTTTGACGCTTATCTGCCTCTGTTAACAGGCTACTGTGCCCGTGAGACAAACGGTCAGCTCGGACAACCTAACGACCGCTATTTGCAGAATGTTGCGTACATCCGTTTACGTACACTAAACTTCGGATACACGCTTCCGAAAAGCATTTCATCAAAAATCAAAGCCAACGATATAAAAATATATGTTTCCGGTGAAAATCTTTGGACATGGTCACCCTTGTACAAATGGACAAAAGATACGGATGTAACCAATATCTGGAGAGCCGGTACGGAATTGACAGACTTCAACGACCTAAATACACGCGGCGACGGTGATGGATTCAACTATCCTGCACTTCGTGCTTATACATTTGGTTTATCTATTAATTTTTAAAATACAGAAAGGATAAAAAAAATGAAAAAATATATGAAATATCTTATGAATGTGTTGTTTCTCTATGCTTTCCTCAGCAGTTGCGACCTGAACGAATATCCTCAGGACACGGCCTCGCGTCTTGCCATATTTGGTTCAGCGAGTGGATTGGAACTGTACACTAACTCATTTTATGAACTACTGCCTACACCTTACGATGGTGTTTTCCTGATTGATGATAATTCCGACCTGATTGCTCCCAAAGGTATTGAACTCAGGTTAATGCCGAATGCGTTAAGCCCTGTAACAAGCAGTGGATGGAGTAACAGTGACTATATGGAAAGTTGGAGAGGTCTGCGTAACATCAACTATTTTATTGAGAATTGCGAAAACAGTTCAGTGCCTGAAAAGAATCATTACGTAGGATTAGCCCGGTTTTTCCGCGCCTATTTTTATTTCGAAAAAGTGAAACGTTTCGGCAATGTGCCATGGATTGAACATACGATTGAGGTAGATGATGATGAAACGCTTTACGGACCTCGCGATGACCGGTTCTTTGTAATGGATCAGGTGCTTAAGGATCTTGATTATGCAATCGAAAATATTACAATGATTTCCGATCCTTCCTGCACACGTATCACGAAAAATGTAGTACGGGCTTATAAAACACGTATTTGTCTCTATGAAGCCTCTTTCAGAAAGTATCATATCCAATACAATAAACAAAATACGGCCGATACCTGGTTTGAGGAAGTGATCAAGACAGCCAATGCCATTGACGGCTTTTCATTGCGACAAGGCGCCAATGCTTATCGTCAATTGTTTTTGCAAAAAGCGCCTTTCACCGACGAAACGATACTTTCCGTTCGATTGGATGCCGCACTGCAAACGTTCAGTTCCCGTAACCGCAAGACCATAAGTCCGACTTACGGAAACCGGCCTGCTTTGACACGCAGATTCATCAATACCTATTTAAATATTGACGGTACGCCATTTACGAACAATCCGGATTACAAGACCACACCGTTTGTAGAAGAGGTAAAGAATCGTGACTTACGCTTGGGTCAAACCATTCGGATAGGAAATTATATGCGTACCGAAAACGGCATTCCCATCATTGCCCCGCCGAACCTTGACCAATCGTATACAGGTTATCAGATTATCAAAGGATGTTATGACGAACGGTTCCCATACGACGACGAAAGCCGGAATGAAAATGCACACCTGATTCTGCGTTATGCAGAGATTTTGCTCAACAAGGCGGAGGCCTTGGCTGAACTTGGTCGTATGACAGATGCTGATTGGTCGGCTACTATCGGCGCTTTGCGTACACGTGCAGGTATCACAGGCACTACTTTGACGCAAAAACCAACGGTAGCCGATCCTTATATGACAGCGTTTTATAATGGAAAGTTCACTGATCCGGTTCTGCTCGAAGTAATGCGTGAACGCGCTGTCGAAATGATTACAGAAGGACTGCGTCCGGATGATCTGATCCGTTGGCATGTAGGTGAATTGTTTGCCGAAGCACCGATGAATGGCATGTATGTGCCGGCTTTGGGCGAATATGACCTGAACGGGAATGGCGTCATGGATGTCTGTTTCTATCAGGGGGAAAAGCCGGCTTCGGCTACAACACTTGTATTTGTGGATGTCTCTGCAGGAGGTGGCGTAGGGACACGTGTGCTGTCGGAAGGAACTAAGGGTGAGCTTATTTGGAATCCTGGTCCACGCGAATGGATGGATAAAAAATACCTGTATCCTATACCTGAAGAAGACAGAATTAAAAATCCTGCACTCGGACAAAATCCGGGGTGGGAGTGACTAAATTAAAAATTAAAAATTAAGAATTATGAATTAGCTGATCCTGTCGGATTTGTAAATCCGGCAGGATTGGAATTTTAAAAAATTTATTTTGATATGAAAAGATATTTAAATTTAGCAATATTATTGCTTATCGTTTGCTTAGCTTGCGACAAACATGACGACTTGGTATTGCGCGTAGCGTCATATAATCTGCGTATGGATACACCGGCTGATAGCCTCAATGCCTGGTCGTACCGCAAAGATAAGGTCAACGCACTGATCCGGTATCATGGCTGGGATATTTTCGGTACACAGGAAGGTTTTTTGCATCAACTACAGGACATTAGCCGGATGACCGAATATACTTATATCGGTGTGGGGCGCGACGATGGAAAAACTGCCGGTGAGCATTCCGCCATTTTTTACAAGACAGACCGCTTTGAGTTGTTAGATAAAGGTGATTTTTGGTTGAGCGAAACTCCCGATGTGCCTGGAAAAGGATGGGATGCAACCTGTTGCAACAGGATTTGTTCGTGGGGGAAGTTTAAAGAAAAACAATCGGGAAAGATTTTTTATTTTTTCAGCGTCCACTTCGACCATCAAGGGGTCGTTGCTCGAAAGGAATCAGGTAAACTGATGGTTTCCAAGATAAAAGAGATAGCAGGAGACCATCATTTTATTTTTGTCGGCGACCTGAATTCCACTCCCGAAACAGAGCAAGTCAAGTTACTTTCAAGCAATTTCAAAGATGCGAAGAGCGTAACAAAACTACCGCCATACGGACCGGATGGAACGTTTAACAATCGCTTTACTAATCCGATAGGAGCGGGACGGATTGATTATGTCTTTGTGAGTGAAGGGTTTGATGTGCTGAAGTATGCCGGTTTGACAGACAATGATGGGTTGTACTATCCTTCCGACCATATTCCGGTAATGGCGGATATTGTATTAAAGTAAAACAGATGAAGAAGTTTTTCATTTGCTGTATTACGGCTATCTTGTCGTATGGTACATCCTATGCACAGACTATAGAGACATTCGATATAGATAATGACACCACCTATATGCTCACTTACGATCATGGTGGATTGATTTTGTGGGGCGCTGAACATTTCAGGGAAAGACTTAAAAATGCCATTGAGTGGCTTGATAAATATCCGTCATTTAAGATCGGAATAGAGAACGAAGCACACATTTACGACTTTTTTGCCGAACATAATCCGGACATCTTAGATGAGATAAGACAATACCTTCATCAGTATGAAGGTCGGTTTGGAATAGGTTCATGTACCTATGGACAACCGCTTTCCGTATTTGTGAGCGATGAGTCAAATATCCGCCAGATTCATTATGCACTGGAAACAAGCAAGCAATGGTTTAAATATCGCCCTCCTGTTTACCTGATGAGCGAACATGCCATGCACAGTCAAATACCTCAAATCATCAAAGGATTTGGTTTTGACGGTGCTATCATGCGAACTCATTATATGATGTATGGCTATAATCCGACCTTTAATATCCCGATAGGACAATGGATCGGATTGGACGGAAGCAGTATTCCAACCATCCCGACATATACCGGTGAAGGGGCTGCGTTTGGAAAAACAACCGTTGACACATGGATATTGACGCGATATCCAAGCAGCGAAGCTTCCGAATCGTTGGACGATTTTCGGAAACAATTCAGCCATATCAATCCGTTGTTGGCTTCAAGAGCCGATGACTCAGGGTTGAGAAGAGAGAAATTAGTGGAAGAATACGAAGGAAATAAGAAATTCCAATGGATTTTGTTAGATGAATTGCTGAGTAAATATCCTCCGGCTACTGAACACATGCTGACTAAACCCAACGATTACACTGTCAGGATGCCATGGGGATATTGCGGAAACGAAATATGGAATATGTCGAGGAAAGCTGAAGTAACCGTATTAACTGCTGAAAGGCTATGTGCGCTTGCAGCAATATATGGCGAACCGTCGCATGAACAGGAATTAGACAAAGTATGGAAAGATATTTTATTAGCTCAGCATCACGATATACAGATTTGTGGCTTGATACACGAAGCCCGGAAGTTACTTCCCGCATCACAACATCTTTCCGGCATGTTGATTGATAGTACTATGCAATTTTTTGCAGGACGGATGTCCGGAGAAGGCTTCAGACAGATTACCGTATTCAATCCGCTATCGTGGAAACGCAGTGGCTGGATCACTGCTTATGTTTCGTTTAATGTAGGCGAAGTTAAAAATATAGCTGTCAAATGCAACGATATTGTTTTACGTCCGCATATTATTTTTTCAAACAGCTATTCAAATGGAAGTATCATGGATGCCACCATTACATTCAACGCTTCATTAGACCCGTTGAGTCTGACCACTTTTTCCCTTATTTCATCCGACGAATCACTGCAAAATGATGAGAGTAAGTTTACGGTCAATACAAAAGAATTACGTATCCAAACGCCTTTTTATGAAGTCAAATTAAATCCGGCAGGAGGAATTGAATTTATAAAAAATAAGGGAAATGAATACCTTATCCGAAACGGAAACGACATAAGCGCTTTTTTTGAAGGAACTATTGACGGAAAGGTTGCCAGGTCGGGCGGCAAATGGACTATCCAACAGACACAAGGAAATTCGCCCTGGATCAAAATGGTTGAAAACGGCTTCATTGCAGACGTGCCTTATACGTTCGAACTCACTTTCTTCGAAGATAAACCGGTAATTGAATGTAATGCCGGATTTGATTTTAACGGACAAAAGATCGGACTTCCAACCGAAAACCTGAGAGATAGTCATTCTCCTTTTGTGCATGAGGAGAAATTACGCTTTAAAATGTTTCCCTGTTTAGAAAAAACAGCATCAGGTGTGAGGGATTTACCTTTTGCCATTGCTGAAACTTCCGAAAAGGTGATCGAAGGAAATTATTGGACAGCTTTGACGGACGGAAAGCATGGATGGGCTGTTTTCAATAAGGGTAATATGGCGATTATCAGAGAACAGGATCAGGGATTGTCCATTCCGCTGGCTTATTCCATGTACTATATTTGGGGTACTCGACCATTATTTGGCAAGTACGACTATTCGTTTGCCTTATTTCCGTTTGAAGGTGAATGGCAATCCGCTGATCTCCCAAAGAAAGCGCTTGAATATGCATTTCCAATACCTTCCACAGAGACTGTAAATACATCAAATGAATTGGGGTACATGGTTAATCCCATACAATTTGAATTTGACAGTAACGATCTTATACTGACAGCATTCTATCCTCAGAAAGATTATATGATTGCGCGTTTTTTCAAATACGGAGACACCACAAAACAATCAATCTTGAAAATCAATGTGCATGATTTTCGTGCGTCTGAAGTGGATTTAGCAGGGAACATTGTGAATATTAATAGCAATGAACTCCGCTTTTTACCATGGCAGTTTAAGACGATACGTATAGGAAGATTCCAATAAACTTTTTCCTGTGTTGTTCATTCCTGAAAGCTATAATGCCCCTCATTTTCAAACCACGCTATAAAGTAAAATCTTTTTTGTTCCAATGGGATAGGTTAAATAACACAGGAATTTCTACATATCCTCTACCTCCCGCAAATTTTTGCAAAAGGACAATAAATACACAATTTTGTATTTGTAGCTTGTGTAAATGGGATTTCCGGGTTAAATAATTTGTCCAAACAAATACGGATACAATCCTCAAAATGATCCATGAAGAGGCTAAAATCCAAAATGGGCTGTTTTTCTTTTCCAAGATAAATAACAGAGTCAAAATCGTTAGCAAAAAGGTCGCGTATATAATATAATGCAGGTTGTACAGCCCCTTCACCCCACCAGGGATGAGAGGATAAAACCATCTTTGCGTATAAAAAGACTTGTAATACAGCAGATTGACGTATCATATCAGTCGGGTCGAAAAGGCTTTCTATGGATTTCAATTGATGTGATTGCTTTTTGCCTGTCTTATAATCAACGATCCTGAGTTTCCCATCAACTGCATCAATCCTGTCAATCAGCCCTTTCAGTTGAATTTCCATTCCATTTGTCAACCGAAAGGGAATCTGTATCTTTTCTTCCGAACTGATATACCTGAACGGAGTCAGTTTACAGTCTTTTTCAATCAGTTTCAACACATATTTCCGAATCATTTCACCTGTCAGATAATGTTGTCCGCTTAATGGTTTTACTTCCTCCGACAGGAAGAATTTTTTGGAAAATGCACGTTGTATGGCTTCTGTCAATATCTGAGGTTTTACACGTGACTTCAGCAAGTCAGCTGTCACCATTGAGCTATAAAAAGGTTTGTATATCAACTCGGCCACATAGTGAAATAGGGTACCAAATTCCCTGCTGTCAACAGATTCAGACACATCTTCATCTTCTTTCAAGTCTTCGATTGCCGAAAAATAAAATTTAAGAGGACAATCAATATAGGTATTGATGCTACTTGCCGAAAGGGCTTTTCCACCGCCTGTAAGGTAAGTCATCATTTTAGTAATCACTTCTGCTGTCTTTTCTATTTGTAGCGCAACCGGTTTTGTGGATGAAATATTGGAAACCACGATTTTTTCATTTACCTGAACGCCATATTGATACTTCAACTGATGTACAAAACGGCTTACCTCGCCTGTTTGCAAACCTTCTGTACGGGTATCATAGAGCATGGTTACCTTTTTAGCGCGGGCAATCATACGGTAAAAATGGTATGCCCAAACACTGTCCTGATGTTCGTAAGTCGGCAAACCGAATCCACGGCGCAAATTATACGGGATAAACGAACCGGCTGTCGTTTTTGCCGGAAAAATACCTTCGTTCATTGACAAAACGATAAGGCGTTCAAAATCCAATACCCTTGTTTCCAATACTCCCATAACCTGTATGCCTGAAAGAGGCTTCCCGTAAAACGGGATGGTAACGGAATCAGTCAGTCGTTTCAACAAACGGAAAAAAGTATCTATCGTCATTTGTATTTCATAATCCATGACCATATCATGCAACCGATTAACCATCGTAAAATAATGATATACAAACTCTTGATCCAATTCCTCCAGGTCAGATGCCTCGTCCTCATCTTTTTCGGTTTTACTATGGTGCGAAGTGATGATCCTGTTCAATTCTTTCAGAATCCGAATCAGGTAATCAGTGATTTCACAGACTTCTGTAACCGGTTGAAAAATCTTTGCCAACAACGGCGATGCGTGTAAACCGGATGTTGGAATAAAAACACTGTGATGCGTAGTGATTTTATTTATTAAAAAGGCAACCTCTTCGGGGCAAGCTGAGGTAATATATTGATGATTTAAAAGGGAAAGTACCTCGTGATGGTAAAAAAATGGTTGGTTGTCAATCAGTCGCTTCTTTTTTTGTAAATTCAGGATTGTTTCCATCAAAGAAGCGATGGGGGTGTCTGACAATGGATACCCAAGCGTCACGTTGATGCGTAAAAATTCTTCAGGGATAGAATGTAACACCGGAATCAACAACCGTTCATCGGGCAAAACGATAGCAGTTTGAAGGGCTTCTTCAGGATCGGGGCTGGCTCTTCCGGCCAGCATTTCCTTCAATATTGGATACACTTGTTTTGCCTGGCCAATACGCGAAGAAATGCCAATCAATTCAATTTCCGGCCAACTATATGTTTCTTCAGATAAAGGGTATGCGGATGGAAACGCTTTCAGATTTTCACGGATGAAAAAGGATGCTTTGTTTTCTGCATCTAACAAAACAGAGCCTCCCCCAACCCCTCCTAAGGAGGGGCTTAGTTCTCCCCCTTTGGGGGAGTTAGAGGGGGTTTCTTCGAGGGAGATAGAGGGCGTGGGCCCACAATCCCAGTAAAAATCGGCAATTCCCTGTTTTTGAAGCGCTCGCATCAGTTCTTTTTCAGATGGAGAAAGTGCATTCAGTCCTACAAAGATAATTTTCTCGAATAATTCCCTATTCGTAATTCGTAATTCGTAATTCGTAATTGATATTTTTTCTGCCACTTCCCTGAAAATCATCCCGTCATATCCTCTGCCTTCAGCAGCAAGTTCCTGTCGAAAATCCGTATAAATCGCATACAGATGCTGCCAGATATCTATGAAAGACTTTTCGGCCCCCTCTACCTCCCCCGAAAAAGCCCCCTCTACCTCCCCCAAAGGGGGAGAACTAAGCCCCTCCTTCGGAGG
>JGI24705J35276_12238488_pt1 | contig 23731 bp, 19 predicted proteins | sample TergutNt197P4_FD_35276 | JGI IMG/M metagenome (IMG submission 35276) | reverse complement strand
CCCCTCGTACATTGGTTCCCCCAGACTCGCCGGCTCAGTTCGAGCCGGCACTCCCTGTCGCCAGCGCGATCGATCGCAGCACCACCGACATCAGTCGTTTTGTTTGGAATGAGTTGCGCTCGGCTCGCGTTCAGCCGCGCAGGTGCCAAACGCAATCAGGTCGTCGGCGCGATGGAGATCGAATCAGCTGATCAGACCGAACCGCGACGTGACTGGGAGGTCGGGTGAGTCGCCGGCAAGATCGGATTCATGCTCTCGACAGGACTGGGCAAGCAACAGACGCCGCTCGCTCCGATCCGTCCAGACGCAGATAAAGGCTCTATGTCGCCCGATATTCCTCTTCATCTTGCCGCCCTAAATGATTATCAGATGCCGGCAAGCGTCCACGCGAAACACGCAACTATCAACTGCGCGTATACGTCGCCCTAGTCGCACTATACTCCAGTCTTTGTTTGGCGCACTGAAAAATCCATCAAATCTATTGTAGAATCCGCTGAAGTTTGGACATGTAGCCCAAGGCGGCTTCGGCGTTGTGCATCGATCCTGCACCACAGCTGGCAACCGGCATCTTAGCTGCTTGCTGGCTCGCTGTTCGGCTCGATCCACACCCAGCCAGTGAAGCCGGCAAGTGCGGCGCAACTCGCGGGCACCAGCATTGTCGCGTGTAGCGCGCGCTCGAATGCGGCGATTGCCTCCGCGTTAGCGCCGGGCTGCCCAGACATCACGGAGTTTAAGGCCTCGTTGGCTTGCGCAGGCGTCGCTCCGGTAAGATGATACAAAAACTGTGCAAAGAACACCGCCCCGAGCGCGGCAACCGCAAGCAGACCGGCTACTCGAGCAACCGCGTTGTTGACGCCGGAAGCAACGCCGGCATGGGCTTTGCCGGCGGCGCCCATCACAGTTGACGTAAGCGGCGGAACCGTAATTGCCATCCCCGCACCCAGCAAGACCAACGACGGAAACACGCCGACCCAGTAAGGTTGTTGCCTGAGGTCGACAAACGCGAGCATAGCCAACCCGCAGGCCGCGACGATGGGCCCAACAGTGAGCAATAGGCGCGCACCCAAACGGTCAGCAATCGTCCCAGCGAATAATGCCCCGAATCCCATGATCAGGGCAGAAGGCAGCAACGCCGCGCCGGCTTGTGTCGCGGAGTAGCCACCGAGGCGGATCAAGCCGAACGGGAGAAAATAGAGCGCGCCTCCGAGCGCAAAGTAGAGCAACAGCGTCAATACATTCGTTGCTGAAAAATTGCGTGATCGATAGAGCGACAACGGCATCATCGCCCGCTCATGGAGATGGGCTTCGATTACGACGAACAGGATTAGAAAAGCGCTTCCTGCTCCCAGCGCGGCCAGCACTGTCTTGTCGCGAAATCCCGCCGCCAGAATAGCGTTCAGACCCCATGTAATCGCAGCAAGGCCAATCGCCACAGAGGCTGCGCCGCCCCAGTCGAGTTGCTTCGCCTGCGGATCTTTGCTTTCGCACCCGAAACGAAGCGCAAGCGCAGCCGCGGCAATGGCGAGCGGGACATTGAGGAGGAAGATCGTCCGCCACGAGACCTGATCGACCAGCCCGCCACCCAACAACGGCCCCGCTGCCATCATCAAGGCACCCGCGCCCGCCCAAATCCCGATTGCCTGACTCCGCTCATGCTCGCCGAAGGCCGCCCCTAACATTGCAAGACTGGCCGGCGTTAACAGTGCGGCCCCCAAGCCTTGAACCGCACGGCTGAAGACAAGCACCACATGGTTCGGTGAGAGCCCGCATGCGATCGAGGCGACGGTGAAGACCGCAACACCCAGAACAAAAACCCGGCGTCGGCCATAAAGATCGGCCGCCGAGCCACCGATAAGCACGAACGCACCGAGCAGCAGAAGGTAGGCGTTGACGATCCACTGTGTCGCTGCCGCATCCGCATGCAGCGCCTGCTGGATTGCTGGTAACGCGACGTTCACGACCGAGCTGTCGAGGAAGGCCATGCTGGACCCGACTATCGTCGCGACCAGCGTCAGCCACTTCCGTCTCTGTGACAAGACCGCATCAAAGGTCGGTGTCGCCTCGATAACACCGGCGTCGCAAGGCGGTCGTACGAATCCAACCATTGGATGCTCGCGAACATGCTAAACGGTTCTAACGATGTCCGTTAGTCCGGCATACCCGAAGTGGCGGGGTCACGGTCAAAACGACGCGAATGACCCAGAGCGAAAGTCGCACCGATTCACCCCTGACCGTCAACCTCATCCTGGGGTTCTGCCGACAGACTGTCGATCAAATCTGACCTGTTCACCGAAACAGGTTCCCTCGGCACAAAATCCCCAATTGCAGCGAAACGGCTCCGACATGCGGATGTAATGGGTTCCGGCAGGCCGGCGGGCTTCTCTCGCCGTCCACCAATGCGAAGCGGCTGCCGGGGCATGGTGATTTGGCCTCTCTTGGCGTAAAGCATCCGAATCAAGTCGCCACGCGTGCAGCTGTGCCGTCTGCCGGGCAAGCAGCTTCAAGTCACTCGGCTCGACGTTTTCCTGAACCAACCAAGGTTTTCCATCTCGTGTCATTCCCGACCACAAGTCCGGCGCTCGCCCGAGCTTTAGCCGAGCGCAGCTACGACCGCCCTACCCCCGTTCAGATCGCCGTGCTTGCAGACGAGGCTGTCGGCCGCGACCTTCTCGTTTCGGCCCAAACCGGCTCGGGCAAGACCGTCGCTTACGGGCTGGCAATCGCCAGGAATCTTCTGGGCAGCGTCGAGCGGTTCGAGCGGGCTGCCGCTCCGCTTGCCTTGATCGTCGCGCCAACGCGCGAACTCGCCTTGCAGGTCCATCGCGAACTTGCATGGCTTTATCAACATGCGGATGGGCGCGTTGTCTCCTGCGTCGGCGGCATGGATCCGCGCCGCGAACAGCGCGAGCTTGCCGCGGGCGCTCATATTGTGGTCGGGACGCCCGGCCGATTGTGCGATCACTTGCGGCGCGGACATCTCGACGTCTCGGAATTGAAGGCTGTCGTCCTCGACGAGGCCGATGAAATGCTCAATCTCGGTTTTCGCGAGGATATGGAATTCATCCTCGAAACCACACCGGACACGCGCCGCACGTTGTTATTCTCGGCGACTTTTCCGCGTGGCATCGTCGCGCTGGCAAAACAGTATCAGCAACAGGCCTTTCGGATCGAGATCGCGGGCGACGAAGGTGGTCATGCCGATATTGAGTACCGCGCCATTCGCATCGCGCCTGGTGATGTCGAGCACGCGGTCGTCAACGTATTGCGCTTCTTCGAGTCGCCAAGCGCGCTTGTCTTTTGCGACACGAGAGGTGCTGTCAGCCATTTGCAGGCGGCGCTCCTGGAGCGTGGTTTTTCCGTGGTCGCTCTTTCCGGAGAATTGACGCAGAACGAGCGAACCAAGGCGCTACAGGCGTTGCGGGATGGACGTTCCCGCGTCTGCGTCGCGACCGACGTGGCGGCGCGTGGCATCGATCTGCCGAGCCTCGACCTCGTCATTCATGCGGATCTGCCAAAAGACGCTGAGGTCATGCAGCATCGTTCGGGCCGCACTGGCCGTGCGGGCCGTAAAGGTGTCAGCGTCCTGCTGGTGCCACCCGCACGAAGACGGCGTGCGGAATTGCTGCTGAACCTGGCTAGCATTGATGTCGTCTGGAGCACCGCTCCTCAGGCGGATGAAATCCGCAAGCTCGATCAGGAACGCATGCTGCAGGATGCGGTGTTCACTGAGGAAACGACCTCCGACGATCTGGCCCTGGCGCGGGCATTGCTTGCCGAGCGGTCGCCCGAGGATATCGCCGCGGCGCTCGCGCGACTTTACCGCGCGCGGCTTCCTTCGCCCGAAGACATTCTCGATCCCGGCGAGCGTAGCGGCCCATCGCGTGACGGTCGCGGCCGAGAAAACGTGCGAGCGCACGGCGATGATCGCCCCACCGGGCGCCGATCGAAGACCGGAAAATCATCGTCGCGTCACGGCATGGCGGAGGCCAGCGTATGGTTCCGGGCCGCCATTGGACGAAGAAAGAATGCGGAAGCGCGCTGGCTCTTGCCTATGATTTGCCGTCGTGGTGGCATCGACAAGCGTGACATCGGTGCCATCCGGATTCTGGACACCACCACCGAATTCGAAATTTCCGAGCGGGTCGCAGATTCCTTCGCGGTCAAGATCCGACGTCCGGACAAGGAGGACAACGTCCGCATCGAGCCACTGGCAGACGCTCCCCCAATTCAAACGACCTCAAGTCACGCACCTTCGGAAAAGCGGTCCCACTCGCCTCGGCGCGAAGCCGGCGACGCCGATCACAGTGCTCGTCGAAGCGACAATTCACGTGACGTGACAGAACCGAAGCAACGCAGCAAGCCTCGCGGCGAGAGCAAGTCAAAATTTGGCGGCAAGCCGGGTTTCGGGAAAAAAAAGAAACATCGGAACAAGTCCGGCCACGCCGCACAACCGCAACTGGCAAGCGTGCCTCCGGCGAAAGCCGCGCGCGGAAAGAAGGCAAGGAAGAATCGTCGCGGCTGATCTGTCACCGTACAGGTGTAAGGGAACTGAAGTTGACCATGAGCGTCAACGGCAGCACGTTGCCGACATTGCAGCCCAAAACGCTCGGGCCTACATGATCCTCTCCGGCCAGCAGCGCGTTCGCGGGACAGGCGCCGTGCGACGCTGCGATCGTTGCCGTTCGTCGTTCGAGCTTAAGCGAGGCGATGCGATGCGCGGTTCTGTACGGCGTTGGTTCGGCCGGTGTTTGAGCTACTTCCGCCGCGCCTTCAGAGGATCCGGATTCGACAGCTTGTAGCTGTCGAATTCGTGTCCCAAGGACGCAACGGCTGTTTTTATAGCGGCCACAGCTTCGGTAAGATGGCGCCCTTTGAGTCGCATCGACTGGGCTGAAACACTTACAGCGCCATAAACGTCTCCATGTTCTCCGATGATTGGCATCGCGATCGCGCGCAGCTCTCTGATCTCGTGAATATCGTGCAGTGAGAAACCGTTTTCGCGGGTTGTCATGACAGCCTTCCAGACAGAACGCGCAGTAACGAGATGGGGAGGCTCTCCATAGCGCGCGGCATTCGCTGCAATGATGTCCCGAATCTCGCGGTCAGGGAGAGCGGAAAGCAGAGCGACGCTGCCTGCTCCAACACCCAGCGGACGACGTTGGCCGGGAGTCAAGATGAATGCCTTGACTGGGTACACGCCCTCACGCCGGTCGATGCATAGGCTGTCCATCGCGGCACGGATAATGAGAAATGCGGTGTCGCCGGTTACGTCGGCCACCTCCTGCAGGGGTTTCTGGCTTACGCGCCCCAGATCGACGCGCGTCGAGGCAGCAATCCCCAACTCGTATGCGAAGGGACCGAGGACATAACGTTTGGTCGATTGATCCTGCGCCAATAGTCCGTCGGAGACAAGGCTCTGCAGGATTCTATGCATGGTCGATCGTTCCAGCGGCATAAGCGCCAAAAGATCGACAAGTCGCACGCCAGCGCGATTGCGGCTGCTAACGAGCCTCAATACGGCGCTTGCGCGCTGCAGAACCTGTGTGCCGGAAGAAGCACGTTCAACCAAAAGCTGTAATCCACCCTGAGCCGTCAGTCGAAAAATCGGCAGCGACTGCGCTCCTCTATAATTCCACTATATGGGAAAATGTCATTAAATACAATTTCTATGTTGATCTCGCGGCAGATATCACGCTCGAAAACGAGCCTGAAGAGTTCTAGCTGCGAGGAGGCAATAAGATTGTCGAACGTCGGGGCACAGGCCTTCGCCGGTGTGAGGTTGTTCGGGGCTGTTGGTTCCTTGATCGCAGTCCGATGCTTTAGCGACGAGTTCTGCCTGAGATTCGGTGGATCGGGTGATGCCGATGCACTCCCACAGATTCGCGTCGATCCACGCGACCCGACCGTCGAGGCGCTGATGGATGCGGCGCTGGGTAGAACAAAGCCAACTCTCCGGAAGGCGATGAGCGAATGGTGCTGCAATGAATTTTGAATTTGATGAATCAGTTGGTGCGGTACGTGAGACCGTGCGCCGTTTCGTTAGGGAGGAGTTGCTGCCACTGGAACCCGCCCTTATTCGGCGGGAGGCAGAGCGCGGGTATCAAGAGCAGCCGCTTCTGACGCCTGAGATGGACGCGCGACTTCGGGGGAAGGCGAAAGAGGCGGGCCTCTATGGCATCGACGTTCCCGAGGAGTTTGGCGGTCAGGATCTCGGTACGATGACCAAGTGCGTCGTCTTTGAAGAGATGAAGCACAGCATCATTCCGTTTCAACTGCCGCCAGAGAGCCCAAATCTCCATCTGCTAAAAACTCTTTGCCGGGGCAGTCAGATCGACAATTACCTGCTGCCGTATGCGCGTGGCGAAAAGAAAAGCTGTCTCGCTCTCACTGAGCCTGGCGCAGGATCGGACGCGGCTGGAATTAGAACCCGGGCGGAGCGTCGCGGTGGAAAATGGGTCCTCAACGGAAGCAAGCTCTGGATTTCCAACGCTAAGCACTCGGACTTCATGATCCTGATCGCGGTCACGGACCCAACCAAGGGGACTCGCGGAGGTATGACGGCGTTCCTGGTAGATAAGGGCACGCCGGGCGTATCCGTCTCCAATCCGTACCCGATGATAGGCGAATATGCGCCTTATGGCGTCGGTTTGGATGACGTCACTCTGGATGACGACAAGGTCCTGGGCGAAGTCGGAAATGCGTTCATCCCACTATCGAAACGTCTTGGTATTCGGCGGATGGAGATCGCCGCGCGGAGCGTCGGTCTCGCAAAACGGTGTCTCGGCATGATGATCGAGCAGGCGCACCAACGGTCAACGTTTGGGAGCAAGCTCGCCGACAAGCAAACGATTCAGTGGTGGATTTCGGACAGCTATCAAGAACTCGAGATGGTCCGGATGCTTACGTATCGCCTAGCGTGGGCGATCGATAATGGACGAGACGAGTTGGCCCGTCGTGACGGTTCGACGGTCAAAGTGCAGGCGACCGAGATGCTAACCAGGGTGGTTGATCGCGCCATTCAGCTCTTCGGTGGCATGGGCATCTCGAAAGAGTTGCCACTCGAGTACATCTCGCGCGTTGTTCGTGTGTATCGCATTGTCGAGGGGCCGAGCGAGGTGCATCGCTGGCTATTGGCGCGCGAGCTTCTCAAAAAGGGGCTGCCAGAATGAACAACCGATCTATGGTGGCACCAACCATCCTGTCGAAGCGGAACGAAAGAAGATAAGCACAGAAGCCACGAAGCGGCTTCATTCAGGATCGGGCGCCATGACAATTGAAGAGACGGCAGGTATAGCCAAGCCCACATTGGGTAACGATAAGACGATCAACTCGGTCGAGTCCGCTGCACGGGCACGGATAGGCGCTCGCCTTGATCGATTGCCGATTACCTCGCTTCACCGCAGGATCATGGTTATTCTAACGATCGCGTATGCGTTCGAATTCTGCGATCTGTATACATTCTCCTATGCGGCGCCCACGTTGATACGCGAATGGGGTATCAGCGTCGACACGGTTGCTTTCATCACATCCGCGAGCTTCGTTGGCATGTTCTTCGGGGCGGCCGGCGGCGGCTGGGTTGCTGACCGCATCGGGCGAAAGCGGGCGATCATATATTCGACTCTTCTGTACACGGTAGGTTCGCTGTTGAACGCGGTTGCGTGGGATACTGCATCGATTGCTGTATTTCGGATGGTGACGGGACTTGGCCTGTCAGCGATGACGGTCGCAGCGAATACCTACATTGGCGAGTTCTTCCCCGCCTCCTACCGAGGTCGCTGTCTTTCGATCATTGCGACGATCAGTCTGATTGCGGTCGCCGCGACAGCGTGGGTTGCCCGCTTCGTCGTGACGCTCGCACCATGGAGCTGGCGCCTCCTGTTCGTCTGGGGTAGCCTCGGCCTCATCATACTGTTTTTCACCCGACAATTGTTTGAATCACCGCGTTGGCAGCAATCCAGAGGCAAGTTGGCCGAGGCTGAAGCGACCACGGCCGAACTAGAGAAATGCGCAGTAGCGGAAGGCAATAAGCTGCCTGAGCCTGAGGATGTTCCGTATCAACCGGTGGCTCAACGCGCGCCGAATCCCTATCGTGAGTTGATAAGCGAGCGGCAACGCGGTCGCACAATCCTGATGTGTGTTACTTGGGCGTTCCAGTCTGCCGGCTTCTACGGATTTATGGCTTGGCTGCCGACATTTCTGTTTCAGCGCGGTTTTCCGATCGTCCACTCACTCACCTACACGGCCGTGATTTCATTGTGCGGGCCTATCGGCGCGGCTCTCAGCCACACGATCATCGATCGTGTCGATCGGAAATGGTTCGTCGCCGTCAATGCCGCATCCGTGGCGGCGCTGGGCCTCTTGTTTGGCAACACTGATTCGCCGACCGCCATCATGGTTCTTGGCGGGCTCTTGGTGATAGCACTGCAGATGGCTGTAGTCGCTCTGTACACGTATACGCCGGAGCACTTCGGCACCTCTGCACGCGCGTCCGGTACGGGCTTGGCCTACGGAGCGGGGCGTCTGTCCAATATTGCCAGTCCCTTCATAATTGCCGCGATTTTGAATCTAGGCAGTTATTCGGGCGTGTATTCGTATGTTGCCGGATGTTGGATCGCGGTCGCTCTTCTGGTTGGAATCTTCGGGAGCCATACGTCGCGAAGGTCTCTCGACGCGATCGACGCCACTCCGAACGCGAGATAACGATGCAGAAGGCAACAGTTCATGCCTGGGATAGGCGACGAAACAGGTCGTAACGTCCACCGGAAGACACAACGATAGCGCTTACCTGTCCCTTGGGCGCGCGAGTGCCAATGATCAGACGGAACGCGGAGCTGCTTGATGAGCGCCGCAAACCGCGGGTGATTGCGGCAAGAATGTTCATCGTCCTTCCGCTTCCCCCACGACGAGCGGCGGCAGTGGGCAGTCGAGCGTATCGCAAATGGCGCGGAGCAATTCCGCTTCGCGGACGGTGACCTGCTGGTTCGCCAGAATGCACGCGGTGCAGGCGACAACAACCCGGCGCTTGATGGCGGGAATCGATTGATTAAGCGTCTGCAGCGCCACGTCGAACTCGGCGAGGGAGCAATCCTCGCGGGGTGGCAAGCGGTGGGAGTAGTCACCGCCGTAGGCGCGCATGCCCAACTCGAAAGCCTGGGCGGCCTGGTCGGGTTCCGACTGGCCTTCCCAGGCCAATAGCGCCAACACCGTCGCCACCGGGGTCGCCATTTCCTGCGGCGAACTGTGTACTGGACGCGTCTGACGCTGCGGCAGGAACTGAGCGTCGAGATGGCGATGCAGCACACAGCGGAGGGTATACTCGAACAGACTCAGCCGCTGGTCGGCAATCATGAGCATCTCGACCTGAGTGCGGAAAGCCCGGTACTGGCGGGGCGACATCTGCCGCAAGGCTGGCATGGCCAAGTCCAGGAGGGGCAACCGGTGTGTCTCCGGCAGGGCCTCGACAGGGGCGACCAGCCGCAAGGTTTCGGCGAAGTCCTGCGGCTCAGTCCCGGCCTTTAGCCGGGTTAGCTGGAGGTCCCGCAGATCCGCCCGCGGGTCCAGGAGAAGGGCGTAAACTACAGCGTGCGCACTGAACGGCTCCTGGGCGGCGACCCGGAGCACGTCGGGCATGCCGTCGTACAGTGCCTGGGCGTAGCTAATTGCTTCCGGATCGATGTGGCCGACCCGGGACTCCGCTTCGTCGGCGAACCCTAGGACTGGCAACGGCACCTGCGGCAGCCCCGGCAACCTCGGCATGCCGGCGAACCGCGGGCTGCGGCGGGGGCCTTCGAGTCCTTCCGGACCGACACTGACCGGCCGCACCTCTGGAAACTGGCCGCTAAACTGGGGATCAAGCAGGCGGATGCGTTCAACCAGAGGCGGATGTGTGGCCAGCAGCCCGGCGAACCCTACGCCAGTGAAGGCGTTGGCGAAAAACATGTGACCCGCCTCGGCGGCCTGGGGGTTGTCGACGCGCGACCCCTCGGCCAGCCCGCCGATCTTCTTGAGCGCCCCGCCAATGCCGTCGGGGTTGCGCGTGAACTGGACAGCACTGGCGTCGGCCAGATACTCACGCTGCCGAGACACCGCCGCCATGATCAGGCGACCGAAGAACGCCCCCACCAGCCCCAACACAAACACGCCCAGGCCCACCAGCATCAGACCGCCACGGGAATCATTCCTTCCCGAAGAACGTCCACCGGACGTGAACATGAGCATGCGGCCCATGATGGACAACGCCATGATCCCGAAGATCAGGCCGATCAGCCGGATGTTGAGCCGCATGTCGCCGTTGAGGATGTGGCTGAACTCGTGGGCCACCACGCCCTGCAGCTCGTCGCGGTTCAAGTAGTTGAGGCAGCCCTGGGAGACGGCGACCACGGCATCGCCCGGGGCGTAGCCGGCCGCGAAGGCATTGATGCCGGGCTCGTTCAGAACATAGACGGGAGGCACCGGCACTCCTGCGGCAAGGGCCATTTCCTCGACGACGTTGAGCAACCGCTTCTGCCGCGCGTCGGTGGTCGTGCCGGGGACCTCCTCACCGCCCATCATCAGGGCGACAGCCTGGCCGCCCGAAGCGAGCTGGGCCACCTTGAACGCGCTGGCACCGCCAACTACAAGGCCCACAGTCGGCGCCGCGAGCAAAAGCAACTCCGGCTGCCACCAGGACATCGGCTCGTGTGCGTCATGCATGCTGAGCGCCAGCAACAGCCCGTACACCAGGGCGATCAGAATCAAAATCGCCAGGACGAAATAGACCACCAGCTGGAAGGTCCTGCGTCGCGCCGAATCCTGCTGTTGAAAGAAATTGGTGGCCATGATCAGAGCCGGCTTTGGAGCCGCAAGCACGGGACGCACAGAGCGGCGGCGGTTACGGGAACGACACCTTCGGCGCTGCGCGCTCCGTCTCTGCGGTTTCGAGCAGCGTCGCCTCATTGAAGCCGAACATGTCGGCCACCATGTTGGCCGGAAAGACCTCGCGCCGGATATTGTAGTTGGCGGCGGCGTCGTTAAACGCTTGCCGGGCAAACGCGATCTTGTTCTCGGTGGAGGTCAGCTCCTCCTGCAGGGCGAGCATGTTCTGGTTGGCCTTGAGGTCCGGGTACGCCTCGGACAGGGCAAAGAGCCGGCCCAGGACGCCGCCCAGCTGGGTCTCGGCCTGATTAAGCTCTCTCATGGCTGCCGGGTCGCTGGGGTTGGCGGCGGCTTTCTGCTCGGCCGCCATCGCGCTGTTGCGGGCCTTGATGACGGCATCGAGTGTCTCCCTCTCGTGACGTATGTAGCCCTTGACGGTTTCGACCAGGTTCGGAATCAGCTCGTAACGGCGTTTGAGCTGCACGTCGATCTGGGCGAAAGCGTTCTTGAAGCGGTTCGCGGCGACCACCAAGCCATTGTAGATGCCCAAGAGCCAGAGCGCGAACAGCAGCGCGATGCCGACTAGCACAAGCAAGATGATGGTGACGGGACTCATTGGCCTGACCTCCGACGAGAGGACTGTCGATCTGGTCCATCGCACGACGACTGGCGCAATACCTGTCTTATTGGAATCCTGCGGAAAAACCTAGCATGTCCCACGCAGGGTCAAGTACGGACGATACCACATTTATCGCGTGCTACCGACGATTCTGTCGCCCTTCCCTTCCCGCTCCGCATGCAGTTCCCGTGGACGGGCTACTTTCCAGAACGAGAGAGGCCGGATGACCGGCCGAGGCGCCGCCCGACGGAGGGCCGTTCTGATGCGCGAGTTCCCAGGGCGCGGGCCGCACTATCAGCTGCGCGCTTTTGCGAAGCCAGAGCTCGACCTCGCGAAGAGGCACAGTCAGCCCGCCTCGTCTGACATCTCATGGTCATGCGGCAAGCAGCCGACGGCTTTACACGCCCGCCATTCGCTCATCCCGACCCCGTCTCGCAGATGAGCGACAACTTTCCGCTTGGCCGCGAGCGTCACCACTTCTTTCCCAAGAGGTGCTTCAGCACCACGCCCGGCTTCCGAGACCTCCGCACCGCCGAACTTCGCTTTGCATTTGCAGATGCTGGCGCTGCTGACGCCGTGCTAGAGAGCCTCCAACTATTTTGATGGTGAAATTCGAATAGTCCTCAATGTATCTCCATCAACTAAAGCACAGTAATCATACGGGCTATTGTCATCATACATGAACAGGAAATTCATGCCGTCACATCCTTCAAAGACGTCAAAAAAATTGGCTCTCGTTGCAGTAAACTCCGGCGAAATATCGATTTTGTTGAAGATATTCCCGTCCAGATCAATAAAATAAGCCGATCCAATTTTATCTTTGCCGATGTCCACCAACGCAAAGCCTTTGCCATCCGGCAAATCGCAGGCATGTCCTGCTGACCCAAACATATGGGTGTAGAGGCGACCTCCTTGATTCCACCTTATTCCTCGAGGGGACAATTTCCCTACATTATAACCCATTGGATTATTTATCATGTCGTAATTCGTCAGATCATCATCAAAAATATACGTAAAGCGGGATGATTTCATAATCGGTGGCTTGGTGTATTGGGTGCGTGGACCGACCGGCGCAAGCCCATAGCGTGGGTTCTCCGATCAAGGGCGTGGTGCTCCAACCATCCATTTGAACGATTGGTTGCTATAGTTTTTTTGATCACGGCGATTTATTGTTGATCAGCATCAACACGACAACCGCCGTGAGGGTCGCCGTAACTCCCTCCCCACGGGCGCGGCGGCCTTCTTTATAGCTGTCGATTATTTTGATTGGAATTGTCATGGCAGACGCACTTCTGATCCGGAAAATGATCGTGCAAGGCACCGACCCGCACAAGATAATCACATGCGCGACCACACCGCCAGCGAGCATCGCGTATCAGCGCAAGCTGCGGCTATGGGCGGCCGATTGCGCGGCACGATCGCTGCATCTCATTGGCAATCCGGAGGATCATGACCTCGCGTGCAAGGCGATCGAGGTGGCGCGGCAGTTTGCGCGCGGCATGATCAACGTCGAGGCGCTCGCGCCGTTCGACTGTGCGCCCGGATCAGGATCGCGGTTCTACAAGGACGCCAAGCGGACCGCGTTCTCGGTGGCGTCGGAAGTGCGGTTGGCGGCGGCGATGACGGCCCAGGTCAACGTGTTCGTTGGAACGCTGGCCGCCGTCACACATGCGCGGCGGGCAATCGCCAATGCGACATGGGACACCACGCACGCGCCGCGCAGCGAACTCGACTGGCAGATCGGGCGGCTGCTGCGATGGATGGCCGAAACCGAACCGGTGGATTGGGCCACTACAAATTCCAGTTGTGTTGCGGTCCTGCGACGGCCTGCTGAGCTATCGTGAGAGGAGGAAACAACTCTTGCTGATTTTCGGTAAGGCGCCGTGAGCTACACGGTTCCGTTTGCGCACATTGCTATCCGCAAAATCGTTTGATGTGAGACGGCAAAGGATGGCGCGATGGATCGCGTGCTTTCGCCCTTGCCGAGGCGCGCCAGCACCTCGCGTTGCTGGTACGGCGTCAAGATCGCATGCCGGCCGAGGTGCTTGCCTTCAGCCTTCGCCCTGGCACGGCCTTCGCTGGTGCGCTGGATCATTTGGGGACTCCGGAAAACTCCAAGAGCCTCGCCGCTCGGATCGAGAAACGCATTCGGGCGATTCGCGGCGCCGGCGTATCTAATCCACTCTGGTGGAAAATAAGACAAACCGCTCGGCCCTGATCATCCATTTCAAACGTGATTTGAGCGTCAATTACCTTCAAAAAGTAATCAAGCTCACTCTCAGCGAAAATCTCAAACTTCGGCTGCCCGGTGGCTTGAGAAACAGACGGTCACCTGCTCGGGAGATTGTCAGGAAGAAGTTTGGATTCACTTGATAGCGGCCAATCAGACGATCGAATGTCCTGGGATCAACCGCAACTTCCTTGTGCTCCTTCGGCGGCTGCTCTTCGATCCGCCTCGCCTCGTCGACATCGATACGCCGCCCCGAGCGATCATTGCCATTCTGGTGCAGGACGAGGCCCGTTGCCCGCTCCGCATGATCGACCTCAAAAGTGATTTTCGCGTCGACAGCCTTGTAGAAAAATACGCGATCGCTTTCAGGGAAGACCTCCAACCTCGGTTGTCTTGTTACCTGAACGAACAACCGGTCGCCATCGCGCGTAATGTTAAGGATGAACTTCGGCCCGAGCTGATAATATCCCACGTACTGTTCCAGCAGAGCGGGGTCGATCGGCACCTGACGGTGGTGCCCGTCGGACACGCCGAACTGAAGAGCCGCCAACTCGCTTCCGATCTTCCCCACTGGAGCGTTCTCGGTATCGGACAGAATAATAATGGTCAGCCTCTCATCAGGATAAAGGTCTACGGTGGAGCGAAATCCATTGATGCCGCCACTATGCGTTTGAAGGCGACGGCCAAACCGATTGCTGATTATCCATCCGAAGCCATAGGCATGCCCATTGTCGGCCAACATGGCTTGCAGCGATGCAGCGCTGATCACTCTTCCGGCCGCTAGAGCCTCCTCCCACAACAACAGATCATCGACGGTGGAATAGAGCGCGCCAGCTGCAAACGGCAGGCTCATGGCAATGTACGCAGCATTCGCCCAGTGGCCGTCGAACTGCACGTATCCCGATGCCCGACGTGGAACGATCGCTGCAGCGAAATCGTAGCCTGTACTGGTCATTCCGAGTGGGCCAAAAATATCGTCCTCAAGGTACTGGGAGTAGCTGCGACCAGTTACCTTTTCGATCACGTAGCCGAGCAGAATGTAGCCTGTATTGTCATAGACAAATGCTGTCCCGGGTTCGAACTCCAAGGGGCTGTCTTGTGTAAGCTCAACAATCTCCTGCGGCGTACGATCGGTTCGAGATAGCTTCGCGAAAAAATCCGGGAGAGCGGTGTAGCTTGGGATACCTGACGTGTGAGTAAGAAGATGACGTATTGTAATCTTCGCCCAAGATGGAGGAGAAACCGCGTAGTATTCGGAGATCGGGTCTTCCAGTTTGAGTTTGTCTTGTTCAACAAGCTGCAGGATGGCTACAGCGGTAAATTGTTTGGTCACCGATCCAATGCGGAATTTCGTGTCCAGCGTGTTCGGTACGTCCCATTCGCGGTTGGCCGAACCGAACGCCTTGCGGAATATCGCCTTCCCGTGCTGAGCGACAAGGACCGATCCGCTGAATAGGTCCGATTGAGCGTAAGATTCGATCAGGCTGGTTGCTTTGTCGGCGTAGCTAAGAACTGTCATTACGTGAGGGCGGTTCATTGAAATTGATCCCGAAAACGGCTGCCCCCGCCCGATACGTCTTCGTGCCGGTCGATGTGTAGCCAGGTTTGCGGCGAGAAAGTGGAAAAGCCTTCCGTAACGAAGTCCGTCCCCACAGCGCGATCGGCAATAGGAGGTCGCCGATATCGCTTATGAACGGCTCGCTGGCACCACCGCTGGGATGAGCCTTAGCCCCGGAAATTCCAACTCGGGTGGCCCAAAGATGCGGAGCACTTCAGGTGCAATCAGCTTGATCGGACCCGTCGCCGTATTCATTTTGATTAGAGTGGAAGACCTTTTCTTCATTATGAGAGCGGAAGACCTTTTCGGCTTTCCGTTGAGTTTCAGCATTGTTGCCCTGTCTGGAGCAACTGCCGCGTTGGCTTGCCACGTATTGATGCGCCGTCTACCCTGGCCGATAAAGACGTAATCTCACAATGCGGGTCCCGATCCTGCCTGCAGGATGCGCAAAGCGAAACGCTCCTGTCATTTCGTGTTATCGTCGCAGAGCAATGGCGGGCTCATCGCGTTCTGCGTCTTTGCCGCCTTCCTGGCCTTGGCGGCAACGTCCCGGAGAAATTGTATGAAGAAATCCTGTTCTTCTTGCGCTATCGAGCGGCAATAAGCCGGCATCCGGATAAACAGGGCGCTTATCAGCATGTTCGCTATCGCAACTACACCAACAAGACCATTAATAGGAGTAGTCAATAAGGAGGCTCCGAGAATGAACAGCCACAGAATAGCCCAGCCCCACCCGATAACTACGCTTACGGTCACCGCAGGAACGTAGAAGGGACGCGTCAAGAATGTGCAGCGGACCAGCGTTTTGTTTCCGTGGTCGATCAACTCCGCCGAGAGATATGGCTTGAACGTCTGTATGTTGCGTAGCCCACGCGGCGTCCACGCCGTGAGCTGCGTCCCGCAAATTCGTCCACGTACAAACCATGAGCCGTTCATCATTGCGGAAAGTTGCTGCCGAAATTGTTCGGCAGAACACAACAGTGTCAGTTCAATAACACCATCCTTATCGACGACGCTGCGCTTCCTGGAATTTCGCGCCAATAGAATCACACCTTTTCGAAGACTATGGCAACAAGAGCCGCTTCGGGCTGGACACAGAATACATTACCCGGCAGGTGATCCTGACAAACGGACGATGTCATTATAGGTACCAAGGATCGTCAGCAACACGAGGACCGTGCCCCCTATCCAAATTGCGATTTGCTGCGTCCGCTGTGATAGTGGGCGGCGTCGGACAACCTCTGCCGCATAGAACATGAGGTGGCCACCATCGAGTATCGGGATCGGGACGAGGTTCAGGACGCCCATCGAAACGGAGAGCAAGGCACAGAGGTTGAGCAGGTACTGAAAGCCGGCCCGTGCGGCTTTTCCGGAGATCTCCGCGATGCCGATCACGCCGCTGATATCGCGGAAGCTGCTGTTGCCCGTAAACAGTGAACCGAGCCAGTTCAGGGTGCCGGTGATGATAGATGATGTCTCATTGATGCCGGTCTTGGCGGCTTCGATGAGACCGACAGGTCTGGCGGCGAACTCGGTGCTTTTTGGCTGGTGATTGATGCCGAGCACGCCGATCCGGTGGGTGTTTCCAAAGAAATCCCTTTGTGCCGTGAGTGACGGAATGGCGGTCAGTGAGACGGTCGCACCGTCCCGCTTGACCTCGAAGTGAAGCGGCGTGGCGGGATTGGTTGCGACGATGCGCTGCATGTCAGCAAAGCTGTCGATGGACGTGCCGTCGATCTTGAGAATGATGTCTCCGACCTTGAAGCCTGCGGATTCAGCGGGGCTGTCGGCAACAACGGCATCCACCCGCGCGACGATGCCGGACTTGCCGTAGTACAGCGCGACGCCGGCGACGATGAGGGCGCCGAGGATGAAATTGGCGACCGGTCCCGCGGCACTGATGGCAGCGCGCGATATCACGCTCCTCGGCCACGGCACCGTAGCATCGACGCCATCAGCCATGACGTAGCCGCCGAGCGGCAGCAGCGCGATTTTCCAGCGTGTGCCGTGGCGGTCGGTGAAGCCGACCAGTTCAGGTCCAATACCAATGGAGAACGTGGGGACTTTTGCGCCAGCGATGCGGGCGGCGAGGTAATGGCCGAGTTCGTGAAAGAAGACAATGACGGTGAAGATGAAGAGAAATGGGATGATGGTGCCGGTAAAGACGTCGCCGAGGTAGGAAAGATCGAAGTGGAAAAGATCGAGGTACAAAAGAGAATATGGCATGATGGCTCTCTGTGACGGCCATGTGAACTACAGCGAAGGAAAGTGGAAGCATTCATGGCACCATCACCGCACTGGCAGGCGCGCTCAATGACGGTTTCCAGGTCGAACGGAGCGGGCCTCCGGTTGCGGGGCTTGCGAACCAGGAGCTTGCGTAGGGCCGATGACCTTGCCTCGAGCGCCCAGCCGCAGCCATTTGCCGCCCTTGAACCATGAATGTTCGTCTCGTTCAACGGTGCGGCACCCCCCGCACGCGACCCACCCGTCTTCAGGACGATATTCGAGCATACCGTCGTAGTGCAGCGGCACGACCAGTTTTCCTCGGGTATCCGCCAGCCCCCATTTTCCGTCCCGCGTGACGCGCACCAGGCCGCGGTGGAATTCGCTTGCACCATTGTCGAAAACCGCCACGTCCCGAACGATGACCCATCCGCGGCGGTCGATGTAGGTCCAGCCGATCTCCGTCAAGCAAACCGGAGCCAAACCATATTTGTTGAAAGAAAGCGCGGCGACATGGCTCGGAATGACCCGAAGCTGGTCGCGCTCACTCCGAACCGCACAAGGAGGCAGCACGATAAGCTCGCGATCGACGGCGCAATCCATGGCAACGTCCCGGCCTGGCGTGTAGATCATGTCGAGGTTATTTTGGGCAGCGGCATCGCCACGCTCCGCGGCAGCGCGGACATCCGGCAATTGGACTGCGGCGGGCACGTCATCGGCCGGAGTGGAGGAAGCCGCGCCCTGCGCCAAATCAGGCACAGAAAGGCAAAGCGCGAGCAGAACGGCGAAAGTGAAGTTTTTCATATGAAGCACGGTTGATGGGGGCACAAAACGGTCTGTTCAAAGCCGCAAGATAGGTCGTCAGTTGATCTCGTTCGAAATCTGAGCGAATTTTTGACTGATTACTTTGGCTGCCTGTCTGCAACAGGATATGGAAGGCATAAATCTCAGCGACGATCGATTATCCTGCGTACCTATGCGCAGATAGAGATTTTTAAGCCTATGATTTCGTCCGGCTTTCTTTGCGAGGACGCGACATTAGAGCACATCTGCCTCGCTCCTAGGCGTCGTCCAGTGATTATCAGAATAACAACTCTGGGTGGACGACGGTCGGGAGTGTGATGTCTTCTCTCGTTACTCATGAATAATCACGCTGCAGCGCGCAACGCGGCGCGCTCGAGCCGGAAATCCATAAGCCCCAATCGGGGTTGGATTCCGGCCCCTCGGGCCACCCCCGTTGCGCACTTGCGCAACGTGGAATGACCAAACCAAACAGACTCCTGACCAAATCGATTCTCTATTTCCCCGACGGACCGTTAGTGTTGCATGCCTCGTTCCCAGGCAAACAGCACCGGGCTTCGGCGACATCAGGCGATCTAACTGAGTAGCATTATTGCTCTGCCGAACTGTGCTGCGAGCGGCCCTTCCCGAGCGGGCGCCAAAGCCTTACATTAGTGATATTGGTGGCTTGTCGCGCAACTCTGCGCCCCGGGGGACTGAACTCAAATGAGCACGCTTTTTCTGACCCATTCGGCCTGCTTCGACCATGCCACGCCGCCGGGGCATCCCGAGCGGGCTGACCGGCTGCGCGCGGTGGAGGAAGCGCTTTCACATGAGCGGTTCCAGTTCCTGGTGCGAGATACCGCACCTGAAGGCGACCTCGACCGGGTCATGCTGTGCCACAACGAGCACTACGTGACCGAGCTTCGCCATATCGCGCCAACATCGGGAACTGTCTACATCGACGGCGACACCTTGATGTCGCCTGGCACGTGGGAAGCTGCCATGCGCGGCGTCGGCGGCGCGGTCGCTGCCACGGATGCGATCATGTCCGGCCTGCACAACAATGCCTTCGTGGCAACTCGACCGCCGGGACACCATGCCGAAGCCGGAAAGTCGATGGGTTTCTGCTTCTTCGACAATGCCGCCGTTGCCGCGCGTCATGCGCAGCGGAAATACGGGATCAAGCGGGCGGCGATAGTCGATTTCGACGTGCATCACGGCAATGGCACACAGGACATTTTCTGGTCCGACCCTACAGTGATGTACTGCTCGACGCACCAGATGCCGCTGTTTCCGGGGACGGGCGCCCGCGGCGAGCGCGGCGAACACGACAACATCGTCAATGCGCCGCTGGTCTCCGAAGACAGCGGTGCACAGTTTCGCGACGCCTTTGAGCACCTGATCCTGCCGCAACTGAGGAAGTTCAGCCCGGAGCTGATCATCATCTCGGCCGGCTTCGATGCACATTACCGTGATCCTCTGGCCTCGCTAAATCTAAAGGCGGAGGATTTCGGCTGGGTGACGCGCCAACTAATGGACGTTGCCGATTCAACCGCAGAAGGGCGAATTGTTTCAGTGCTCGAGGGCGGCTATGATCTGCAAGGTCTGAAGGAATCGGTCGTGGCCCATGTGACTGCCTTGATGGGCCAGTAGCATCGACCATCACAGGGCGCCCGCAAGATACCGCTTCATCTGCGCCCGACAACTCATGCGCAATCGGATATCGGATATGGTCGACAACACTCAAGTGGACGTCAAGCAGCTCAGCTTCGAGCGCGCGATCGAGGAACTCGAATCGATCGTCAAGAGGCTGGAAGACGGCAAGGTCCCGCTCGAGGAATCGGTCGCCATCTATGAGCGCGGCGAGGCGTTGAAACGGCGGTGCGAGGAACTGCTGCGCCAGGCCGAAGCTCGCGTCGACAAGATTACGACCGACGCGACGGGCCAGGTTACCGGCACGACCCCGCTCGACGTCCAATAGGCGGCCTCTGGCAGGCCAGGGTTCCGCCGGCGCTTCTTCCAAGTACGTTTCCAGTTCGCGACGGGCCAATGAACGGCCATACGACTTCTCGGCGGTGCGACGGACGACGGCTACACCGGCCTCACGCAGGTTCAAGAATGCCGTCGCATTGAGGCCGTCGCGGCAACGTTGGTCGGTTGCAGTTGCGTGGTGATGCGCCTTGACCACATGCGCGGGGGGCGGTTTGTTTGCCAAGAGGAGGCCGGCCCTCCGTTGTGTGGTGCATGCAGAGGCGGGCCGCAGAAAATAAAGGGGTTATGGGAAGTCCGGACATAGCGTCCCTACCGCCGAATTCGGAAGGACCACATCCCGCTGGCCCAATTTTCCGGAACACTCACCCCGAGTTTGTCATTCCCGTTACGCGTTTGCGCAACATGGGGCGCGAAGCGAGCCCGGAAAGTGGCCGCAAAATGTGTGAATTTGACAGCTCGGCGCTCGCAACCGGCTACTGAGTACTATGATACCCTCGTCTCATTCCGGTGGGTTGGCTTTAGCCACAAGTTTGGTGTAAAGTTTTCCGCAATGTGGCTTTTGCAAGCAGATACGTCGGCAACTATTGCCGACGCCAAGCGCTTAAAATTGCTAATTAAATTGGCTGGGACCGGGTGAAGCCGCGCAGAGTGATCTACGTCAGATTGATCGAACCGGAGCGTACTTTAAGTTTTCCACTAGGGATTTCGACCCGCACACACACCACACGCCCCCCGGCATTCGAAATTTCGCCGCGCTGATACTATGCTAACCCATCTCGGGCCGGAACTTGGTTCCGGCTCACAAAATTGGAAATCGCCGTGACCGAGTTCAGTAAAACGCCGCTTCTCGATACCATCCAGACGCCAGCCGATCTGCGCCGTCTCGAGATGGGACAACTCCAGCAGTTCGCCGATGAGCTGCGTCAGGAGACCATCGACGCCGTGTCGGTGACCGGGGGGCATTTCGGTGCGGGCCTTGGCGTGGTCGAGCTCACCACCGCTATCCATTACATCTTCGATACTCCGAACGACCGGCTGATCTGGGACGTCGGTCATCAGGCCTATCCGCACAAGATCATCACAGGCCGGCGCGACCGCATCCGCACGCTGCGTACCGGCGGCGGACTGTCGGGCTTCACCAAGCGCACCGAGAGCGACTACGACCCGTTCGGCACCGGACACTCCTCCACCTCGATCTCCGCCGCGCTCGGCATGGCCGTGGCGCGCGACCTCTCCGGCGGCAAGAACAATGTGATCGCCGTGATCGGTGACGGCGCGATGTCGGCAGGCATGGTCTATGAGGCCATGAACAACGCGGGCGCGATGAACTCGCGGCTTATCGTTATCCTCAATGACAATGACATGTCGATCGCGCCTCCCGTGGGTGCGATGAGCGCGTACCTGTCGCGGCTCTACTCCAGCAAGACCTACCGCTCGCTGCGTGACGCGGCCAAGCAGCTCGGCAAGCGTCTGCCAAAAGGCATAACCAACCGCGCCCACCGCGTCGAAGAATATTCCCGCGGCTTCATGATGGACGGCGGCACGCTGTTCGAGGAACTCGGCTTCTATTATGTCGGCCCGATCGACGGCCACAATCTCGATCATCTCCTGCCGGTGCTGAAGAACGTCCGCGACATGGAGACTGGGCCGATCATGGTTCATGTCGTCACGCAGAAGGGCAAGGGCTATCCGCCAGCCGAAGCCTCTGCGGACAAGTATCACGCCGTCGTCAAGTTCGACGTCGCGACCGGCACGCAGGCAAAATCCAAGCCGAATGCGCCAGCCTATCAGAACGTGTTCGGTCAGAGCCTCGTCAAAGAAGCGGAGAAGGACGACAAGATTGTCGGCATCACCGCGGCCATGCCATCGGGCACCGGCATCGACATCTTCAACAAGGCATTCCCCGACCGCACCTTCGACGTCGGCATCGCCGAGCAACATGCGGTAACCTTTGCCGCAGGCTTGGCGGCAGAAGGCTACAAGCCGTTCTGTGCGATCTACTCGACCTTCCTGCAACGCGGGTACGACCAGATCGTCCACGACGTCGCGATCCAGAGCCTGCCAGTGCGCTTTGCGATCGACCGCGCCGGCCTGGTCGGTGCCGACGGCGCCACCCATGCCGGTTCCTTCGACAACGCCTATCTCGGCTGCCTGCCCAACATGGTGATCATGGCTGCCGCCGACGAAGCCGAACTCGTGCACATGGTCGCGACGCAAGTTGCGATCAACGATCGCCCGAGCTCGGTGCGCTATCCGCGCGGCGAAGGCCGTGGCATCGAAATGCCGGAAGTCGGGGTTCCGCTTCCGATCGGCAAGGGGCGCATCATCCGTGAGGGCAGCAAGATCGCCCTGCTCTCCTTCGGCACCCGCCTTGCGGATTGCGAGCAGGCCGCTGACGAGCTCGCTGCGCAGGGGCTGTCCACCACAATCGCGGATGCGCGCTTCATGAAGCCGCTGGATACGGATCTGGTTCTGAAACTCGCGCGCGAGCACGAAATCCTGATCACGATCGAGGAAGGCTCATGTGGCGGTTTCGGCTCGCATGTAATGCAGTACTTGACCGATCAGGGCGCACTCGACAACGGCACTCTCAAAATACGCACGTTGGTGCTGCCGGATGTATTCCTCGATCACGACACACCGAGCGCGATGTATCGTAGCGTTGGGCTGGATGCCAAAGGCATCGTCGCCAAGGTGTTCGAGGTGCTCGGCAAGGATTTCAAGGCCGAATCCGTGAAACTCGCCTGACGGCGGTTGAAGCGGCACACCGATGAAAATCTATCTGGCAGGTCCCGACGTATTCCTGCCGGATGCCTACGAGATCGGCCGGCGAAAATCGCAGATATGCGCCAGCTACGGCCTGATTGGGCTCTATCCGCTGGACAGCGCGATCGATCCGGCCGCAGAAGGCGCTTCACTGAAGATATTCCGGGCCAACAAGACGATGATGGATGAGGCGCGCGCCATCATCGCCAATCTCACCCCATTTCGTGGCCCTGGCGCCGACCCCGGCACTGTCTACGAGTTGGGCTACATGGCCGGTTGCGGCAAGCTCTGTTTCGGCTATTCCAACGATCCGTCAACCTATGTCGACCGGGTCGCCCGCTTCGTCGAGATAAAGTCAGAAGCCGGAGGTCTGGTCGATCCACAGGGGCTTACTGTTGAAGATTTCGGCCTGACTGACAATCTGATGATGATCCACGGTCTCGACCTGCATGGCAGCACGCTGGTCCTCCCCACCCAGGAGGTGACGGACGTCTGGCATGACCTGACCGCGTTCGAGATTTGCGTCCAGATGGCAGCCGAGCGGCTTGCCACTACATAACTTGCACCGGCTTTAGGAAACGAGCGAACGATGCCACCTGCCCGCAAGCGCGCGGATACCCTCTTGGTCGAGCGCGGCCTGTTTGAGAGCCGGGCGCGGGCCCGCGCGGCGATTGAGGCGGGGCTCGTCACCGCCAATGACAAGCCG
>JGI24705J35276_12238489_pt1 | contig 23811 bp, 24 predicted proteins | sample TergutNt197P4_FD_35276 | JGI IMG/M metagenome (IMG submission 35276) | reverse complement strand
CTGCAAGGCAATATACATTAATTACGATAAATCAACAATATAAATGTTTATGTGCGGGTGGCTATTGCAGTGATTTTTCGAGATTGACAAGTCTTGGTATTGTCGATGCCGAAACTCTGCATTCTGAAAAGATGCAGGCTGCTCTACAGGCTATCAAGTATGCCAGAGAGGCGCATGAAAGGGCGGACGCATTTGATGGTTTTGCTGCTGCTTTTATGGAAGGAATATTGAATACAGGTCACGATCTTGCGAAGTTTTTTCCAAAGTGGCAACAATTCGTTGAAGAGCAAGACAAAGGTGACGGCAGAGATTTAGATGGTATAGGTAAAACGCAATAGGAAAGTTGAGAAGTGTCTGTTTATGTAAGAGCGAATCTTAAAAAAAAACTTAATAATGCTAATCATGTTAACAATGATTATCGCACTAAAATCCATGTTCGTTAGGTAGTCCAGCATTACCCAGCGCCAAACTTAACATCATGTCGCTGTGTTCTTTTCGTCTCCTTTCACTGTCTTCATCTTCTCCATCGTATTCCTGTATTGCAACAATTAGTCGTTGTTTGATAAGCTCTAGCAATGATGGAAATTCTTGTTCAGACTGACACTGCTCTTCTTGATAACACTCACATTGATATTCAGGATAGCAGTCATGTTGATATTCAGGGTAACAGTCATATTGATAATTGCTTGAATAATTCTCATATTTTCCGTCGTACCAAGCATCGAACTGCCTGAATTCCGGTTTGTAAATTGTCTCTTCATTTTGAATAGACTCATTGTTTTGAGTTGTTTCGTCGCTTAAAACATTTAATTTTGTGCCAGAATTTAATCCGTTCAAACATATATCAATAAGTAAAAGTAACGCTATATACGAAAATATAAACATAATTGAGACAGCAATTGCGTCATAAAAAGTGATCATAAAATTTCCCCTTTCCCCTCCCTTCCACCTACCCTTCCCCTATCCAATCCTTTTCCTCACTGCAATCCCCCTGCAATAAAGCATTTCCTTTTTCTGAACCTTTTACATGGAATCAAATTAAATCAAGCAAAAAATGCAAAAATTTGTATTTTGTTGGATTTTGGAAGAACGAGGGAAATATTTTTTTTGGGGAGGAGGGGTGGAGGGGGTAGAGGGTGCGCAAGGGGTTACGACGGATGCGCACGCTTGAATTATCTCGTTCAAGCGGTTAGGTTTTATTCAGTCTTAATTCCACCCCTGCCAACGGAGGATGCTATGCAATTTGCCACGGACATCAAACCTATCTCATGGCTCAAAAGTAATGCCAAGCAGATGCTTGAAACCGTGGATGAAACCGGCAATCCCATGATCATTACCCAAAATGGCGAAGCCAAAGCCGTGGTGATGAACGTCAGGGCCTATGACCAGATGCAGGAAAGCCTGGCCCTGCTGCGTATCTTGGCTGACAGTTCCGCTGATGTGGAAGCTGGCCGTCTCCGCGATTCAAACGAGGTTTTTGCGGACCTTCACGGGATGATCGCTGCGAGGCGTGATGCACGGAAATAAACCGGCTTGGAAAGTGGCGTTCACCCGCCGCGCTGATTGTGACATGCTGGACATTTTCACCTTTATCGCGGAACGGGACGGGCCTGAAAGAGCGGAAGCACTCCTGGATAAATTTATTCAGGCGCGGGACAGTTTGCAAGAACTCCCCGAACGAGGCCGTATCCCCCCAGAGCTGGAGCGGGTCAACATACGTTCCTTCCGGGAAATACAGGTCGCACCGTATAGAGTCATCTACCAGGTCAATAAAGACGCCCATGAGGTTTACATTCATGTTGTGGCCGATGGACGCCGCAACTTCACCGAGCTTCTGAAAGAACGTCTGCTTGCCGTTTCAAGGGAGTTTTGAAGTTTTCTGATCGCCACATCCAATCGGAGCCACGATCACCATCGATCCGAACACAGGCTTTCCAGTACAGGCCTAGGGCCACTACACCCCGGCAGAAGTCAACCCGTTGCTCGGCCAATCCATTTTCATGACCCCGCTGGAATGTGCCCAGAAATTCGGCGTCAATTTCTGTCAGTGCGGCACGACACTGAGGAGGGTTCGTAATGAATTCGTTATTCACCGGACATTGACCATGTCTTTTTTTGTCATTTCGATGAGCGGAGCGAAGAGAAACTTTTCTCCCTCGGAGCGAAGTGACGAGAAATCTTAAAATATTTCCATTGGTTATTGCTCAGCTTATGGAGATTTCTCCCTGCGGTCGAAATGACGAAACAGGAGATGTTGTTCGGTGATGAATGACCGTATTAATATCACAACCGGCCCTCGACCGGACATTATACCACCATGGCCGCCTGTGAAGCGGTTTGGGGTGCTGGTCAGTGCATCTGACTGCGAGAGACCTGTCGGCCAATCCCAGTGCGTCTTGCATGGCTTGCCGAGCCATTTCTCCGTCAACCCACACAAGCAAGGCCATGACTTGCGGGATGACTGGTTCGGTCACATGATCGGTAATGCTCTCCCGTTCCGATGCCAGACATCTTGCCACCGCGCTGAATTGACTGCTACGACCGGACAAGTCGCCAACGGTGTGTGCCGCAAGAGTGGGTGCAGGCGAAAGGACAGGGGAAATTCACCTATCCGCCAGTGGCTCCCGCATGCCAGTCAGGGTCTCTCCGGGCTGAGAGACCCTGACCGCGCTATTTGCGGCGTTATTTGCCTTCGAGGATGGCGCGGCTGCGTTTGACGGCGCAGAGATCGCCGCACATGGTGCAGACCTCGTGGTCAATGGGCTGGGAGGAGGCGCGGTAGGCCCGCGCTTTTTCCGGGTCCAGGGCCAGGTCGAACATCTTTTCCCAGTTCAGCTCCTTGCGGGCCTGGCTCATGGCATTGTCCCAGGCCATGGCCCCGGGGATGCCCTTGGCGATGTCAGCGGCATGGGCAGCGATGCGCGAGGCGATGATCCCCTCCTTCATGTCGTCCGCATCCGGCAGCCGCAGGTGCTCGGCCGGGGTGACATAACACAGAAAATCAGCGCCCGAGGCAGCGGCCAGCGCGCCGCCGATGGCTGAGGTGATGTGGTCATAGCCGGGGGCCACGTCGGTGACGATCGGACCCAACACATAGAACGGCGCCCCGTGGCAGAGCTTCTTCTCCAACTGCATATTGGCCACCACCTCGTTAAGCGGCACATGGCCCGGCCCTTCGATCATCACCTGCACATCGGCCTGCCAGCAGCGTTTGGTCAACTCGCCCAAGATGATCAGTTCCTGGATCTGGGCCGCGTCAGTGGCGTCGCGCAGGCTGCCGGGCCGCAGGCCGTCGCCCAGGCTGAGGGTGATGTCGTATTGCCGGCAAAGATCGAGCAGCCGGTCGAAATGTTCGTAAAAGGGATTTTCCTTGTCATTGGTGGTCATCCAGTCCAGCAGCAGCGATCCGCCCCGGCTGACCACATGGGTGAGGCGGGGATTGATGCGCAGCCGCTCCACCGCCGTCCGGGTCAGGCCGGCATGGATGGTCATGAAGTCAACCCCGTCCTCGGCATGGATGCGGACCACATCGAAGAAATCATCCACCGAGATGCTGGCCACGGCCTTGCCGTACCGGGCCACGGCGTCGTAGACCGGCACAGTGCCGATCATCACCGGGCTGATCTCCACGGTGCGGCGCCGAAAGGCGCGGGTGTCACCAAAGGTGCTCAGATCCATGATCGCGTCCGCCTTGAGTTCGATCGAACGGCGCACCTTATCCAGCTCGGCCTCGACGTTGCAGCAATCCTCGGAGACCCCGAGATTGACGTTGATCTTGGTGGTGAGGCCGGTGCCGATGCCCTTGGCGACCAGGTTCTTATGGTTGTGGTTGGCCGGGATCACGATCCGGCCCTCGGCCATCCGTTCCAGCAGGTCGGATTCATGGATCTTTTCATCAGTTAGCACCTGGCGCATTTGCGGGGTGAGATTGCCTTGGCGGGCAGCGGTCATCTGGGTTGCGGGTTGCATATCAGCTCTCCTTAAAGAGGGTCAAATGTTGCGGGGGGTGAGGCAGGCCGCTTGCAGCCGCCGGACCGCGGCAGCGATGTCAACGGCGCCGACGATTTCGGTGACCAGGCAGACCGTGGCAGCGCCCCGCGCCACCACCTCGTCTAAGTTATGTTCCTTGATGCCGCCAATGGCCACAAAGGGCAGGGGACAGGTGCGCACCACCTGATCCAGGTATTCGAGTCCAACCGGGGCGCAGACATCATCCTTGGTTTGGGTGCTGAAAATCGGGCCGACCCCGATGTAGTCGGCACCGGCCGTGACCGCGGCGGCGGCCTGGGCCGGTTCATGGGTGGAAAGCCCGATCAGTTTGTCAGGCCCGATCAGTCGCCGAACCTCGGCAACCGGGAAATCGTCCTGGCCGACATGGACGCCGTCCGCATCGACCAGCAGGGCAAGATCCGGATAATCGTTGACAATGAACAGCACTCCGGCCTCGCGGGTCAGGGCCCGGATGGCCTGGCACTCGGCGAGCATCTCGGCAAAACTCTTTGCCGGCCTTTTTTCCCGGTACTGGATCAGGCGAATGCCGCCGGTGATCATCTCGCGCACCACCTCAATATTGGTGCGGCCGGCGGAAAATTTTTCAGCGGTGATGCCGTAGATACCGGTGGGGAATGCGGGTTTAGCAGATGGGAAGGTCATGGATCATGCCTCGATGGCGCAGGATGAGCGCACTCATGTGATTGGCGATTGTGCCGACTTTGTGGGCAAAGAGCGGGGCGCGGGCAGCGTCGGTGGTGAAATCGCCGACAATGAAGCTTGCGCCTAAACGCCGCGTGCGGATGGCGGTCAGGTCGCTGCCGGCGATGCCGCAGGCCGAGATCACGATCTTCTCTGTGCCCAGCAGCTCCAGCAGCATTTTCTTGTCTTCCTGACGGTCAAAGCCCTCGACCACCAGATCACAGTCAGTAAAAAGCGAGCGACAGTTGGCGGCCGTAATCCGGGTGGACACCACCTCGATCTGGGTGTCCGGCCGAATGCGGCCCAGGTTTTCGGCCAAGGCTTCGGTTTTGAACTGGCCGATCTGGTCGGCAAAGTAAAACTGGCGGTTTAAGTTGGATCTCTCCACCCGGTCAAAGTCGATGATTTTCAACCCATCGATGCCGCTGCGCACCAGGTTGGCCGCCACGTTGGAGCCGATGCCGCCCGCGCCGGCTATGCCTACTTTGATGGTCATCCGATCAGATCCCAATCCTTGTAGACCGGTTGATAGCCCTGGGCCACGATGGCCGCGGCCACCTCCGCAACCCCGCGGTCGTCGGTGATCTCGAACTGGGGCGTCTGCTCAACCTGGATTTCGGTGTAGCCACCGACCCCGGTGCTGGAGCCGGCGGAATAGCGGGTGGCGCCCAGTGGCAGGATGCGGTCACGAAAGGCGGCGCTCTCCCGGGTGGAGATGGTCAGCCCGGCGCGGGGCAGGAAAATGCGCAGGGCGGTCAGGAATTGGACAAAGGTCTTGTCGTCCACGCGGAAGTCAGGGAGAAAATCACCCTCGGCCGCGTTGAAGCGCGGCAGGGAGACCGCCACCTCGGTCTCAAGGTAGGTGTTTTCCAGATAGCGGGCATGCAGTCCAGTGAAAAATATCTCGCGGCGCGGTTCGGCCAGGCCGAGCAGGGGGCCGATGTTGACCACTCGCATCCCGCCCTGGGCGGCCCGCTCCGGGGCGTTGAGCCGCCAGTGGTAATCCCTTTTCCGGCCGGCAGGATGGACCCGTTGGTAAACTTCCTGGTCATAGGTTTCCTGGAACAGGGTCATCCCATCGACCCCGGCCCGCTGGAGCCGGCGATATTCCTCCACCTTTAGCGGATAGAGCTCGATGGCCACCGAGGCAAAATATCGTTTCAGCAGGCGGGCAGCCTCTTCCAGGTATTCCATGGGGGTGTAGCGCGGGGCCTCGCCGGTGAGAAACAGGATGTGCTGCATGCCGGTGGCGGCGATGGCGCGAGCCTCGGTCTCGATTTCTTCCAGGCTGAGCTTGCGGCGCAGGATCGGGTTGTTGTGGTTGAAGCCGCAATAGGCGCAGCGGTTGGTGCAGTGGTTGGAGATGTAGAGCGGAATGAACATCTGGATGGTGCGGCCGAACTGCTGCACGGTCAGTTGGTGCGCCTTGCGGGCCATGGCTTCCAGGTGGCCCGCGGCTGTCGGGCTGAGCAGGGTGAGGAAATCCATGGCCCCTGGTTTCTCCTTGTTCAAGGCCCGCTCGACGTCGTCGTCGGTGGTCTGGCCGAAAAACCGGTCGGAGTCGAATTCTCGATACTGGTCAACGGTGGCAAAAAAGGACATGTTCCGCTCCTTGACAAACCCGGCTTATTCGTCGAGAAAACCGGTGAGTGGCGACGAGGCCCGGGCCTGGGACGATTCCTCGGCCAGGCGGGCAAGATAGGCCATGCGGCCCGCCCTGACCGCCAGATCAAAGGCCCGGCCCATGGTCTCGGGGTCGGCGGCGGTGGCGATGGCGGTGTTGACCAGGACCGCGTCGGCCCCCATTTCCATAGCGGCGGCGGCCTGGGACGGCCGGCCGATCCCGGCATCGACCACGATGGGCACGCTGCAGTTTTCGATCAACAGCTCGATCAGCGGTTTGGTTTCCAGCCCCCGATTGGTGCCAATAGGCGCACCCAGCGGCATCACCGCCGCGGCCCCGGCATTTTCCAGGCGCTTGGCCAGCGGCAGATCGGGCAGGACATAGGGCAGGACCACGAATCCCTCCTTGGCCAGGATTTCAGTGGCCCGCAGGGTCTCCCAGTTATCCGGCATCAGGTACTTCATGTCGGTGATCACCTCGATCTTGATGAAATCTCCGCAGCCTGCCTCGCGGGCAATATGGGCGATGCGCACCGCCTGGTCAGCGGTCCGCGCCCCCGAGGTGTTGGGCAATAGGGTCACATTCTTGGGAATATATTCAAGAATATTTTCCTGCTTGGCCTGGGCGTCGATCCGCCGCAGGGCCACGGTGATCATCTGCGAGCCGCTGGCGGCCAGCATCTTGGGGATCTGGGCATTGGCGGCAAACTTACCGGTTCCCGTGAACAGGCGGTTTTCGAAACGCACCCCTCCCAGTTGCAATCCATCATCGGTTGTCATTTAATCAGCCTCCACCGACAAAACTGAGCAGCTCCAGCCGGTCACCCGCTTGGATCCGGGTCTGAGGCCACTGCTCTTGCTTGATAATCTGTTGGTTCAATTCCACCACCAGGGAGCTGGCCGCCAATTTTTTGTCTGCCACCAACTCGGCGATAGTGCGGGCAGGGACGGTTTCTAAAACCCCGTTGACCAAGATGTTCATGTGATTTTATCTCCCCATAAAAAAAACCGCTTGCCTTCGACGGGAAGGGCAAGCGGCTTGTGGGCTGGAAAACCGGGAAGTATCCTGGGTAATCACTGTCTTGTCCGCTTCCCTTCGCCGGTATTAACCGGATCAGGTTCATAGGGTTGGATGGTTTCCTCTCAGCAGGATTGCACCCCTAGCGATGGGATCTTCTATACGCCAGACAGGGTGGTTTGTCAACATCCGATGGGGAACGCCAAAAAGGCGCTCGGAGATGAGGATGAAGCGGCTGGAAAAGCTAAAAGGCCGCGGCTGAGATGGGGGGATCAGCCTGGCGGTAAAACTTATGGGACCCGTACCTGCCGGTGTAGGCCTTGCCCGCAGTCCATCCCGGCGCGACCCCGACATGATGGTAAAAGGTTGAACCGTTGGTGAAATCCGGGGTAGTCATCGCTTTGAGGGCAATGCGCAGGCTTTCCTGGAGTGGATTGATTTCCAAGGGGGCGTAGTTTTTTTTCTGAAAGGTCCAACTGAACTGGTTGGGGGCGAAGATAACGTCAGCGAGGCTTTTGTCGTCTTCCATGGCGCGGTTGAGGGTGACATGAGCAACGGCGAGTTGGCCTATTTCCGGTTCACCGCGTGATTCGTGATAGATATTGAGACTGAGCCAGAACAGGCTTTCGACAAGTCCGATGGGCATACGCTATTCGACCGCCTCTACGGCCCGGATGGTCGGAAGTTCGCTTTTGACAAACTTCTCGATTCCCTCCTTCAAGGTTATACGGGACATGGGGCACCCTTTGCAGGCTCCGGTGAGCCGGACTTTGAGCACCTGATCCGAACTGAGGTCAACGAACTCGACGTCGCCTCCATCCCGCTGCAGGGTCGGACGGATCTGATCCAGTATTTTTTTAACAGTTTCTTGCAATTGTTGCATAATAAGCTCCTTGATCCCATTGCACTTCCATCATTGGAGTAGGGACCGATTATATCATCATTGTGACGAACAGACAAGAAAACAATTTCAATATCCGGTTATCTGTTAAATAACTCTCTGAAATGAAAAATAAAATATGTTGTTAGCCGCTGCTGCCGGCATGAGAGCGAATAGTTGGCCAACTATTTGTTTTATCATGATTTTTCCTGAAAATTGCAATGAATGGGATCATTACAATTTATCCGGACAGCGGCAGGTCAGATTCCTGTTTATCTCGGGATTTGGCGGATAAGCATCTTTGGACAAGCGCGCGGCAGCTTGCTGTTGCCCCGACTCTATTTCAGGCGCTCTGAATTTGAGTGAATTGGAGGGCATGATTCTATGGCCCTGGCCGCCCTATTCCTGGCTGAAAAGGCCAAAGAGCAAGGCGGCTGGCCGCAGCTCTTGGGGAAATGCTTTAAGCCAGCGATTTTTCCGCAACCTCCCGTACATCGTCGGACAGGGACGGTTGGCTGCTAATCCGGGTCAACTGTTTGTGGATCAGGGCCTGGCGTCCGGCATCGTAGCGCCGCCACTGGGTAAGCGGGGCGAGCATACGGGCGGCGATCTGCGGGTTGAGATTATCGAGCAGGATGACCTGATCGGCCAGGAAGACGTAGCCGGCACCGTCGGCCGCATGGAACTGGTGGTGATTGGTGGCGCAGAAAGTCGCGATCAGGGCACGGACCTTGTTGGGGTTTTTATGGGTGAAGCTCGGGTGGACGGTCAAGCTCCGCACCCGGTCCAGGGTGCCGGGCAGGGTACAGCCCCCATGGAGAATGAGCCATTTGTCGACCACCAGGGGATCGTGGCGCCATTGGGCGTGGAAATCGGCCAACAGCTCGGTGCCGGTGGCAAGCTCTCCATTGACCACGCAGGTCAGGGCGGCGATCCGATCGGTCATGTTGTTGCCGGTCCGGTATTGCTGTACACCCAAGATCAGCAGTTCGGGATCAAGAAATCCCGTGAGGTCAGGGGCCAGTAAATAGGCGAGGCATGAGTTGCGCAGCGCCCGCCTGCCGGATTCGGCGGCAGTGTACCGGTAGGGGGCATCGCTGTGCAGGTTTTGGTAGCGAGCCAGCAACTCGGAGCGTAAGTTTCGGCCGACCAGGGCGCGGAATTGCTGGCGGACCGAGAACACCGCCATGGGGTCGATGGTGTCCATTCGCTGGCTGATCCAGTTTTCCGTGGGCAGGAGCAGCGCCATGGCCAGAAAGGCCGGATCGGAATCGAGGTCAAGGAGCAGGTTGCGCAGACCGTGCAGCAATCGGTCATCGACCTCGATGGCATCACCGCCGCGGAACCGCTCGATCTGGGCCAACAGAAAGCGCAGGGCCAATTTTTGGCCGGCGTCCCAACGGTTGAACGGATCGACATCATGGGCCATCAGGCGGCTCAGTTCCTCGTCGCTTTGCCGAAACACCACCTTGACCGGCGCAGAGAAGTTGCGGAGAAAAGAGACGGTCGGCAGGGCGGGGACTTTGTCCAAGACAAACCGCTGGCAGCGCTCGGAGAGCATCAAGGTCCTGGTGGTCGGATCGGCCTCGTCACCAATGGGCAGCGAGCGCCCTGCCTCGTTGAGCAGGCCCACGGACAAGGGCATGTAAAATGGTTCTTTTTGGGCGGCTTCTTTGGTGGGCGGGCAGGTTTGCGCAACCTCCAGGGTCAACCGCTGGCCAATCGGATCGTATTTGGCGGCAACGGTTAGCTCCGGGGTGCCGGCCTGGCTGTACCAACGCTTGAACTGATCGAGATTCTGGCCCCAGGCCGCCTCCATGGCGGCGATAAAATCGTCGCAGGTCACTGCCTGGCCGTCATGGCGCGCAAAGTAGATGTCCATGCCCCGGCGAAAGGTCTGCGGTCCCAGCATGGTGTGGAGCATGCGGATCACCTCCGCGCCTTTGTTGTAGACCGTGAGGGTGTAGAAATTGTTGATCTCGACAAACGACGGCGGCCGCACCGGGTGGGCCATGGGGCCCGCGTCTTCGCGGAACTGAAAGGAGCGGATGATGTTGGCGTCATGGATGCGCTTGAGTGGCCGGGAAATCATGTCGGCGGTGAATTCCTGGTCGCGGAATACGGTCAGTCCCTCCTTGAGGCTCAACTGGAACCAGTCGCGGCAGGTGATGCGGTTACCGGTCCAGTTGTGAAAATATTCGTGGGCAACGACTGTCTCGATCCCCTCGTAATCAACGTCGGTGGCGATTTCGGGCAGGGCGAGCACGTATTTGGAGTTGAAGACGTTCAACCCCTTGTTTTCCATGGCGCCCATGTTGAAGTCGTCGACCGCCACGATCATGAAGGTGTCAAGATCGTATTCGCGGCCGAACCGCTCCTCGTCCCAGCGCATGGCCTTTTGCAGGGCGCGCATGGCATGGCCGCATTTATCCTGGTTGCGTTCCTCGACATAGATGCGCAGGTCGATGGCGCGGCCGGAGCGGGTGGTGAAGTTGTCGCGTATGTGCACCAGGTTGCCGGCGACCAGGGCAAAGAGGTAGCAGGGCTTGGGAAAGGGATCGTGCCAGGTGGCGTAGTGGCGGCCGTCGCCCATATCGCCGCTATCGACCAGGTTGCCGTTGGCGAGCAGAACCGGACAGGCGGTCTGGTCCCCAATCACCGTGGTGGTGAACACGCTCATCACGTCGGGGCGGTCGGGAAAACAGGTGATGGTGCGGAAGCCCTCGGCCTCGCATTGGGTGCAGTAGTTGCCGGCGGACAGGTACAGGCCTTCCAGGGCGGTGTTGCCGGCTGGATTGATCCGGGTCTCCATGGCCACTGTAAACGGGCGGCTGGGCGGGTCGGGAATGGTCAACAGCTCATCGCTGAAGCTGTATTGATCGCTGGCGAGCATCACCCCGTCCAGCTCCACCCGCAGCAGTTCCAACCGCTTGCCGTTGAGCACCAGGGGCTGGTCCGTCTCGCCATTGGCCCGACAGGACAGGGTGGCCCGGACCAGGGTGGCGTGGGGATCGAGTTCCACCCGGAGATCGGTGTGGTCGATCAGGTAGGAGGGCGGGGTATAATCTTTGAGAAATATTTCCTTCTTTTGGGTTGTCATCTGCAACCTCCTGCAAAGAGCGAAAAAACCACCGCCGCGGCCAAGTTGAAAAGCGCCTGTGGGCGGCTGGCGGCCCACACCTCAGGATAACGGCGGATATTTTGTTTACTGATTTCCGGGTGATGCTGTTTGTGGTATGGTGGGCCTGGTTAAGTCGCCTGGTCAGATGCAAGCGGCGCGGCAGGGCCCAGACCTCCATGAATTGTGCAAGGCTAGCGTAAAGACCTGATGAAAGCAAGGAGAAGGCGCGCAATCAAGCGGCACAGGCATGGAGCCTGTGGTTTCGGTGACCGCTTAAGAGTGGGGCAGTCTATAGGCAAGGGTATCGGCAAGAGGATGTGTGACCATGACTGAACAGGCCGATGTGCTGGTGATCGGCGGCGGTCCCGGTGGCCTGGCCTGTGCTACCCTCTTGGCTCAGGGTGGCGCCAAGGTGGTCCTGGCCGAGCGCAAGCCGGTGATCGGACCCAAGGTGTGCGCCGGCGGTCTGACCTGGCATGGCTTGCTCAAACATGTGCCTGATTCGCTGATCGAACGGGCCTTCCGCCAACAAGATATCCGGACGCCCTGGCAGCGGGTGCAGGTGGCCGAGCCGGACCCGATCGTGGCCACGGTCAACCGGCTAGCGCTTGGCCAGTGGATGGCCGAACAGGCCCAGGCAGCCGGGGTCAAGGTGCTCGCCGGCGCCAAGGTAACGCATTTGGAGGCGCATCGCGCCACCTTGACCTTTGCCGCCGGCCGCAGGTCTACCATCGAATGTAAGCAACTGGTGGGCGCGGACGGCTCGACCAGCCTGGTGCGCCGGTTTCTCGGGCTGCCGGTGGCGGCCATGGGAATCGGCCTCAACTGCATGCACCCCGGCACCCACGCCCGGATGGAATGGCACCTTGATCCCCGCCGTTTCGGGGCGGGCTACGGTTGGATATTTCCTCACCGGGATACCCTATCCATCGGCGCCTATGGCGACCTGAGCCGGTGTCCCGGCCATGGGCTAAAAACACAACTGTTGCGGTGGGCGGCGGCCCTGGGTTTTCGGCTCGACCCCCGGACCATCCGTGCCGGCCTGGTCAATTACGATTACCAAGGCGTTCGCTTCGACCGGGGCTGGCTGGTCGGAGATGCGGCCGGGCTGGCCTCGGGCCTCACCGGCGAGGGCATTTATCCCGCCCTGGTCTCGGGCCAGGCCGTGGCCCGGATGATTCTTGCGCCTGGTTTTCATGACCAGGATCTTGCCAAACTTGAAGCCCGGCACCGGCGGCACCGGCGGATGACGGCCTTGGCGAATAATCATCCCCGGTGGGGCCGGTTGCTGGTGGAGACCATGGCAATGCTCTTGCGCACAAAAATCATTGATTTTAGTCTGCTGGAAATGGCAGACTGAATCTTTACCTTTCCACCACCCCGGTCCGTTTAACGCGCCCTATGACCAGTAACCAAAAAAAACTGCTTGCCAATGGCCTGTTCCTTGTGGTTGGTCTTGTCATCATGGGCCTGCTGCTCAATGCGCCTCCCGAAACCACCAAGCCCTTGCCCCACGACCAGAACCATCAACCCTTCATGACCATGAACAAAAAGGAGGCGGAACGGTTTTGCGAAGAGTGCCATGCCCCTGATAAACAGGTGCCGCTTCCCGCCAACCATCCGCCACCCAATCGTTGCCTCTTCTGCCATAAAAGAAAATGAACGAGAAAGGATCCACCACCGTCCAAGATGTCTACTATGTGTCCGGTTCCACCGCCATCCTCGCCGAGGACATGGGCAAGGCCCTGTTGGCTCAATTCCAGGGCATCCGCTTCCGCGAAGAAAAAATACCCTTCGTCTACGGCCTGGACGATGCCCGCAAGGCCCTGGCCCATATCCTCCATCAGTCGGCAGGCAGCCAACCCCTGGTTTTCTGTACGATCATGGACCAGGAAACCCGGGATGTGTTCAACTCTCCACAGGTGCATTTTTTTGACATCTTTCTCGATACCCTGGAACGGTTAGAGCAGCGACTCCAGGCCAAGGCCCTGCGTGAACCCGGCTATTCCCGCCATTTCACTATCTCCAAGATGGATAAGCGGGTCGATGCCATCCATTTTTCCCTGGAACACGACGACGGCACCAAGCTGGCGGAATACGACGAGGCCGAGATCATCCTGATCGGGGTATCCCGCTCGGGCAAGACCCCGGTCTCCATTTACCTGGCCACTCACATGGAACTCAAGTCCGCCAACTTTCCTCTGACCTCCGACCACCTCGATCAGAGCGAACTGCCCAAGGAGATTGTCCGTAACCGCAAAAAGGTGATCAGTCTGACCTGTTCTCCGAGTTATCTGCACAATATCAGGGAAAAACGCTACGCTGGCTCCACCTATGCCAGCATTGCCAACTGCACCAAGGAGCTGCAGCAGGCCAAACAGCTCTTCCTGCGCCACAACCTCAAGGTACTCAATGTCGAAGGCCGCTCGATCGAGGAGATCGCGGTGCAGGCGATCCAGGCCGTCGGGCTTGGCCGCAAAAGTGTCCGGCCGCGTGTCTGAGATGTTTACGTCCAGTGGATAGAACGATAAATCAGGATAAAAGTATAAAAAGTTAAACAAAAAGATGAAGAAGAACGGCACAGGCCTTTGATGCCCGGCCGGTAGACGACCCTAGCCGCGGTTGAACAATCCCGCGATCATCAGGAGAAATTGGTACATGGAAAGCCTGTTTCAACCTCTCAACCTTGGCCCCCTGACCCTGCCCAACCGCATCTGCATGGCTCCGCTCACTCGCTGCCGGGCGGACCGCGATCATCTGCCCACCCCCCTGATGGCCGACTACTATGGGCAACGGGCCTCAGCCGGGTTGATCATTGCCGAGGCCACCATGGTGCAGGAAGGGCAGTCGGCCTTTCAGACCGAGCCAGGCATCTACAATGCGGCGCAGATCAAGGGCTGGCAGCGAGTGACCGATGCGGTCCACGCCAAGGGAGGCCGCATTTTTCTGCAGATCTGGCACGGCGGCCGGGCCTGCCACCCCCTGATCAACAATGGCATCGAGCCGGTGTCAGCCAGCGCGCTGGCCATCACCAACGACCTCACCCACACCCCCCAGGGTAAGGCCAGCTATGTGGCGCCGCGCGCCCTGCGCGACGATGAACTTCCCGCCATCGTCGCCTTGTTTGGGCAGGCGGCGGCCAATGCCAGGGCCGCCGGGTTTGACGGCGTCGAAATCCACGGCGCCAACGGCTATCTCATCGACCAGTTCCTGCGTGATGGCTGCAATCACCGGACCGGCCCCTATGGCGGATCGGTCGACAACCGGGCCCGTTTGCTGCTGGAGGTGCTGGACGCGGTTTGTGCCGAGTGGGACAGCCAACGGGTGGGCCTGAGACTGTCGCCCATCTCCAGCTTCAACTCCATGAGCGACAGCGACCCGATCGGGCTGGCCTGCTGGCTGGCCGAGCGGCTTTCGGCGCGCAACCTGGCCTATGTTCACCTGGTTCGCGGCGATGTGCTGGGCGCGGTGCAGGGCGATGTCCTTACCCCGTTCAGGCGGCTGTATCAGGGTATTCTGATCGCCAACCTGGGCTACACCGCCGCCGAGGCCGAGACCGCCATCAAGGCCGGTCAGATCGACGCTGTGACCTTCGGTGCCGCCTTCATCGCCAACCCCGACCTGCCCGAGCGGATCAGGACCAAGGCGCCGCTGAATACGCCGGACCCGTCCACCTTCTATCGGCCGGGTTCGGCTGGATACACCGATTACCCGTTTCTGGTCGCCGGCTGAGATGGCGAACCAGCCCGCCGTCATGAAGAGTCCAGCAAATAAAAAAGACTTCGATTCCGCTGCCGCCACCTGGGATGACAAACCACAGCGGGTCCGGCTGGCCCAAGAGGTGGCCGAGGCCCTGGTCCGCCATCTGGGCTTGACCAGCGCGATGAATGTGCTGGATTTCGGCTGCGGCACCGGGTTGCTGACTCTGCGGCTGCAACCCCTGGTCCGCACCATTGTCGGCGCCGACAGTTCACGCGCCATGCTCGACCTGCTCAACGCCAAGATCGGACAGGCCGAATTGGACAATGTCTGCTCCATGAACCTCGATCTGGAGCAGGGCGACACCCTGAAAGGAAAATATCATTGCATTGTCAGCAGCATGACCCTGCACCATGTCCGGCAGCTTGAGCCCTTGTTCGCCCAATTCCACCGGGCACTGCTCCCTGGCGGCATGGTGGGGCTGGTTGATCTGGACCTGGACAACGGCCTGTTTCACGACGACAATACCGGGGTCTTCCATTTCGGCTTTGACCGGGCCAGGCTGGGCGGCCTGCTTACGGCCGCCGGATTTGTTGAGGTACGCGACCTGACCGTTACCGAAATCGTCAAAGAAGCAGGCAACGGCACCAGCCGGCCTTTTTCCGTTTTCCTGATCATTGCCAGGAAATAAACCTATCTAAAAATTAGAGCTTGGGCGGCCGGATGACCCGCGTCAATTCCGGCAGCCACGCCCCCTGGAGGTGGTTGTAGGTCTTGACCACCACCTGGTCCGGATAGAGCAGCAGTGAATTGGTCCAGATGGTTTCGCGTTTCATGTCAGGGTTGTGGATATTGGTGAGGCGGCCGTCATACAGGTTGATTGGCGAGGCAAAGCTCGCTTCGGTGGCCGGGGTATGGGTGTGGCCGGAAATCCAGAGGAAGACTTGGGGATTGGCGGCGAGCAGGGCTTGGATGGCCTCCACCGGCTGAGCCACCGAGTGGGGTTGGTTGATGTGGCGCTTGAAAGGATATTGGGTGCCCTTGAGCGGTCCGTGAAAAACAATGATGGTGGGCGTGCGGGGCGCATGGGCAAGTTCGGTCCGCAGCCAGTTCATCTGTTGCTCACTGATCCCGACCGCAAAGCGGTCGTGGTCGGCGGCGAGGAATAAGAAAAGGTAGCCGCCCACCATCCGGCTTGAGGACAGGGTGGACAGGCGAAAGGTTTGGCGGAAGCGGGTGAGCTTTTCGGCCCGCTCCTCCTTTGAGGCTGGATTGAAATTTTTTGCATATGCCTCCGGACTGGCCGGGGTGGCATAGATGTAGTCGTGGTTGCCGTTGACCAAGGCCAGGGGATGGTTGAGGCGGTTAAAAAATTCCCGGGCCGCCGCATATTCGGCTGGCGTACCGTAGAGGTCGCAAATATCGCCCACTGCCACCACCAGGTCGACATCGCGCCAGCCGTTGATCGTGCGGCGCACCTGCTCTTTGGCGGCCAGGTTCCGGCCGGGCAGGTGAGGGTCACCCAGGATGACGACCTGACGGTATGGTCTTGGCGCCGAAGGCGGGCAGCGAGAGGTGGCGCCAATCAGCAGGGCGAGCAGGGCCAGCGCCACCAGGGCCATGGCTGCCCAGAGGTTACGGCCGAAGGCGGTGCGCCGGCCTGATACCGATGAACCAACGGATTTCGGCTGGAGAATATTGGTCATTTTTGACAGCCTAGCGTTCCTTTTGAGCCGTCGCGATGACGGCTGACCGCCCGATAAGCTGGCTGGCTTCGATCAGCCGGAGCAGTTTGACGCCCTTGCAGATCAGCCAGCCTTAAGGGCGGCGGCCATGGTCTTTTCATTCTTCACTCATTCGGCCACGGCCGTTTTCCCCCTGCAACTGGTCATGAACCTGTCGGGCCAGTTCCGGTCCAATGCCGGGAACGGCGGCTAGCTCCGCGACCGTGGCCCCGGCAATGCGTTTGAAACTGCCCAGGGCCTTCAACAGAAGCCGTTTGCGTTTTGGGCCGATCCCTCCGATGGTGTCGAGGCGGGAGTGCAACTGCGCCTTGCCCCGCAATTGGCGGTGCAAGGTGATGCCGAAGCGGTGGGCCTCGTCGCGGATGCGCATCAGAAAGAGCAGGGCCGGGGAGTGGGCCGGCAGCAGCACCGGATTCTTGCGGCCCGGCCGGAAAAGTTTTTCCCCTTCATCGGTTTTTTCCTTGGCAATGGCCACCAGGTCGATCCTGGCGAGACAGTCGAACCGGGCCAGCACCTCTATTGTCACCTGCAACTGCCCCTTGCCGCCATCGAGCAGCAATAGATCGGGCAGGTTGTCTTCCTGCACCCCCTTGTTGATCCGCCGCTCCAGCACCTCGCGCATCATGGCGTAATCGTCGGGGGTATCCTGCGATTTGATCCGAAAGTGCCGGTACAGGCCGGCGGCCTTTTCGCCCTGAACAAAACAGACCAGGGAACCGACCGCCTGCTTGCCCTGGAGATTGGAGATGTCGAGGCACTCGATCCTTTCCGGCCGGTTGGCCAACCGTAATCTGGCTTGGAGGGAGGCGGCCAGGGTCTCCCAGGAAAGCTCCTTTTTAGCCCGTTCCTCAAGGGCCTGGGCGGCATTGGCCGCGGCCATCCGCATGAGTTGCATCCGTTTGCCCCGCTGCGGCGTGGCGATCGACACTGGCCCCTCGCGCAGCTCGGCCAGCCGTTCTTCCACCAGATTCTGGTCCTCGATAGTAAAGGGCAGCAGCAACTCCCGGGGCGGCTGCCGCTCCGGGGAATAGTACTGCAGGATCGTCTGCGCCAGCAGGCTGTCGTCTTCGCCCAGGGGATCGGCCAGAAAAAAGGATTGAGCCCCGGTGATCATGCCGCCGCGCACAAAGAGCAGGGCAATGCCGACGGCGGCATCCTGGCGGTGGATGCCGAACACATCCTGATCGAGGTGATGCGCGGCCGCCACGGCCTGGTGCTCGATGGTCCGGTCCAGGGCCTGGATTTGGTCGCGCAGCAGGGCCGCCTGTTCAAAGGCCAGGTTTGCGGCGGCCCGTTCCATCTTGGCGGTCAAGTCTTTGATGACCTCTCCGGACTTGCCTTCCAGAATCAGGAGCACATCCCGCACCATGGCCTGGTAGACCTCCTGCGGCACTTGGCCGGCACAGGGCGCCAGGCAGCGACCCATCTGGTGGTTCAGGCACGGGCGCTGCCGCTCGCGGACCGTGGCGCAGCGCCGCAGGGGAAATTGGCGGTTGAGCAGTTGCAGGGTGGCGCGCATGGCCGTGGATGAGGCATAGGGGCCGAAATAGCGGTTGCCGTCGCGTAGCCGCTTGCGGGTCACCGTTACCCTGGGCCAGGGATCGCGGGTGGTGATCTTGATCAAGGGGTAGTTCTTGTCGTCGCGGAGGATGACGTTGTAGCGCGGTCGGTGCTGCTTGATCAGCGAGGCCTCAAGGATGAGCGCCTCTTTCTCGGTGGTGGTGAGGATGGTCTCCACCCGGCGGACGTGAGTGAGCATGACCGAGGTTTTGGCATGGACCGGGCCGGCGAAATGGGCGTACTGGCTCAACCGCTTGCGCAGGTCGCGGGCCTTGCCCACGTACAGGACTTGCCGATTACCGAACATCAGGTAGACGCCCGGACCATGGCTGATTGTGGCAAGAAAGGCCGGCGAGAGCGGAGAGGCCGGCTGATCGCCATTGGCTTGCTTTAGCGTTGACAGAGGCGTGACCATGCCGCTTTGTTCAATTCTTTTCAAATTTTTTGGTGGTCAGGCAGCGCTTATCAGGTGGTCAGGGCGCAACATGCTTGATCCACTCGTCCCCAATCCGCTGGTTTAGCGGTGATCAATATTTAAAAAGTTTTGGTTTTCAAAGGCGCGGACCGCGGCAACGAACCGGCGGATGCAGTGGTGATTTTTGTGGCCGGGCGCATCTTCAAGGCCGGAATTGGCATCCACCCCGTAGGGGTTGGTCTGGGCCAGGGCTTGGCCGATGTTGTCCGCATCAAGGCCGCCGGCAAGCAGAAACGGCCTGGTGAGCTTGAGCCGGTTGATCAGGGTCCAGTCAAAGGTCTGCCCGGTTCCTCCGACCACATCCTTTTGATAGGTATCAAGCAGAAAGCCGTGGACAATTTCATCGTATTCGGCCACCTCGGCGGCGGTGGTCCGGTTGCTGACCCGGACTGCCTTGAGCAGCTTGCAGCCAGCGGCCAGGGACGCCAGCTCGCGGCAGTAGGCGGGTGATTCCTTACCGTGCAGTTGAATGAGGTTGATGCCGCATTCCTGGAATATTTCCGCTACCCGTCCTGGCTCTTCGTCGACAAAGACCCCCACCGCATCAACCAGGGGCGGAAGCTGGGCAATGATGCTCTTCGCCGCCAACGGCGCAATTGCCCGGGGACTCTGGGGGGAGAAAATAAACCCCAAGCCATCGACCCCGGCCTTGACCGCGCACTGCGCATCCTCAAGGCGGGTCATGCCGCAGATTTTGATCCGCACCCGAAGTCCATTCATCAGGCGAGAAACTCCTTAAGCAATTGGTCCTGCTTATCCGCCCGCATCAGGCTCTCGCCGATCAGGGCCGCCTTGACCCCGGCCGCCTTTAACCGCTGCATGTCCGCCACGGTGGCAATGCCCGATTCGCTGACCACGGGGATTGTTGGCGGAATCTTGGACAGCAGGCGAAAGGTGGTCTCAAGATTGACCGAAAAATCGTGGAGATTACGGTTGTTGATCCCGATCAGCCGGCTTTCGGCCGCGAGTGCCTCATCCACTTCGTGCTCGTCATGGACCTCGACCAGCGCATCCATCCCCAAGGATTCGGCCAGAAGGCGAAAATCGCGTAACTGTTCCGGGGTCAGGATGGCGGCGATCAGGAGGATGGCGTCGGCGCCGACCACCTTGGCCTCCTCGATCTGGAGTGGGTCGATGATGAAATCCTTGCGCAGCACCGGCAATTCTACCGCCTCGCGCACCTGGGCGATATAGGCCAGGGCCCCCTGAAAAAAAACAACATCGGTGAGCACCGAGAGGCAACGGGCACCCCCGGCTTGGTAATTGCGGGCAATGCGCGCCGGATCAAAATCAGGCTGGATGAGTCCCTTTGACGGAGATGCCTTTTTGGCCTCAGCGATGATGGCCACGCCCGGCGCCTCAGTCAAGGCCCTGATGAAGCCACGCGGAGGCGGGATGGGGCGATCCGCGATTGGCAGGCCGCGCCGCTTGAGTTCCGCCACTTCCTCGTATTTTTTGGCGACAATGGTATCAAGGATCATTTGCTGCCTCTGCTGAAATGGATCAATTGCTCCAGCTTGGCCAATGCCGCCCCGGATTGGATGATTTCTCTGGCCAGGGCGATGCCGGCCGCGATGGTTTCGCTCTGGCCGGCGGCCATCAGCGCGGTGCCGGCGTTGAGCAGGACCATGTCCAGTTTGGCGCCGGCCTCGCCGCCCAGGACGGCCCGGATTTGGTCCGCCGATTCCGCCGCATTCCTGCCACCGCGGATGGCGGCCATCTCAGCGGTCCGCAGCCCGAATTCTTCGGGGCTCAGCACCGAGGCAGCCACTCTGCCTTGGTAGCCGTCGGCAAGATGGGTGGCTCCGGTGACGGTCATTTCATCCAGGTTGCCTTCGCCCCAGACGATCACCGCCCGTTTCATGCCGAGCCGCATCAGCACCTCGGCCAGGACCGTGGTCAGCTCAAGGGAGAAAACGCCGGTGAGTTGCACATTGGCGCCGGCCGGGTTGGTCATCGGCCCGAGAATGTTGAACAGGGTGCGGATGGCGATTTCGCGCCTGGGACCGATGGCGTATTTCATGGCCCCGTGCAGCAGGGGGGCAAACAGAAAGCCGATTCCCACCTCGCGCACACAGGCGCCCACCTTCTCGGGCGGCATGCTCAGGTTGACCCCGAGGGCCTCCAGCGCATCGGCGCTGCCACAGCGGGAGGACACGGCCCGGTTGCCATGCTTGGCCACTGGAACGCCAGCCGCGGCCACGACAAAACTGGTGGTGGTCGACACGTTGAAGCTGCCGGAGCCGTCGCCGCCGGTGCCAACAATATCCATCAGGACCTCACCGGCCCCGGTGTCGATGCCGGTATCGATGAAGGTCGCCTTTTTCCGCATGACCTTGACCGCGCCGACAATCTCGTCGATACTTTCTCCCTTCATGCGCAGCGCGGTGATGAAGGCGCCGATCTGGGCATCGGAGGCCTCGCCGCTCATGATCTCCTGCATGACATCGACCATCTCTTCTTCGCTCAAGTGGCGCAGGTTGACCACCTTGGCGATCGCCTCACGAATCATGAATTACCTCTTTGTGGGGACCGGGATCATACCGGGGCGCGGAGCAGTTGCTCGTAGTCCGGCCGGAGGAAGTTGTGCAGCAGGATGTTGCCCGCCTTGGTCATGATCGATTCGGGATGGAATTGGACCCCCTCGATCGGCAAGCTGGTGTGCCTGAGCCCCATCAGCTCGCCCTGATCGGTGCGGGCGGTGACTTGAAGGCAGTCGGGCAACGGTTCTTCCACCACCAGGGAGTGATAGCGCATGCCATCGAAAGGGATTGGCAAGCCGGTGAACACCCCGCGGCCGTCATGGTGGATGGGGCTGGTCTTGCCATGCATCAGGCGCTGGGCGCGGATCACCCGGCCGCCAAACGCCTCGCCGATCGACTGGTGCCCCAGGCAGACCCCCAACACCGGGATGCGTCCGGCGAAATGGAGAATTGCGGCCATGGAGATGCCGGCCTCCCTGGGTGTGCCCGGGCCGGGAGAGATGAGCAGTCGCGTCGGGTCGAGGGCCTGGATCGTGTCGATGGTGACGGCGTCGTTGCGGAACACATTGATCTCCGGGGGCTGCCATCCCGAAGGCGCCCCGGGTGGGGCAGTGGCCAGGGTTTGCACGATGTTGTAGGTGAAGGAGTCGTAGTTATCGATGATGACGATCACGGTTCAAAACCCCTTTTCCGCCAATTCCAAGGCCCGGCGCAGTCCCATGGCCTTGTTGATGGTTTCCTCGTATTCTTTTTTGGGATCAGAATCGGCCACGATGCCGGCTCCGGCTTGAATCCACAGGTCATTATTATTAAGGATGAAGGTGCGGATGGTAATGCAGAAATCCATGTTGCCGGAGAAACCGAAGTAGCCGACCGCGCCGGCATAGGGACCGCGCCGGCTGGGCTCAAGTTCATCGATGATCTCCATGGCCCTGATTTTGGGCGCGCCGCTCACTGTCCCGGCCGGAAAACAGGCCGCCATCACGTCGAATTGGTCCCGGCCGGCCCGCAGCTTGCCATGCACCCCGGAAACGATATGCATCACATGACTGTAGCGCTCAATCACCAACAGGTCGCGCACCGTCACCGTGCCGGCTTCCGCCATCCGGCCGACATCGTTGCGGCCGAGGTCGACCAGCATCAGGTGTTCGGCCCGTTCCTTGGGGTCGGCGAGTAATTCCCGCTCTAGTGCCAGGTCTTCTTCCGGGCTGTTGCCCCGTTTTCTGGTGCCGGCAATGGGCCGCAACTCGATGTCACCGTCTTCCAGCCGCACCAGGATTTCCGGCGAGGAACCGATCAGCAGCAGGTCGCCCTGGCGGAGATAAAACAGATAGGGGCTGGGATTGATGTGGCGCAGGGCCCGGTACAGGGCAAAGGGCTTGACTTGCAACTCGGTGTGAAAGCGCTGCGCAAGCACCACTTGGATGATGTCGCCGGCGAGGATGTATTCCTTGGCCTGCTCGACCATGGCGGCAAAGCCGGCCTCGTTCATGTTGGCAATGAAACGATGCGGCTCTGTGGGTTGGTCCTGGGCCACGAACTGCTGGGGAATCGGCTGGGCGAGCTGGGTGATGATCTGACCGATCCGGTGGCAGGCGGCCTCATAGAGGCGCAAGCTGTCGGCGTCGCCCTTTTTCCATACGTTGCAGACCACGGTCAGGGTCTGTTGGATGGCGTCATGGATCAGGACGATCCTTGGGACCATGAAGGAGGAATCCGGCAGATCAAGCGGCGGATGCCGGTCGGGTACCTTCTCCATGAACCGCACCATGTCGTACCCAAGAAAGCCGACGGCGCCGCCGTAAAACCGGGGAAGGCCCGGGGCGTTGCTGACGGTGAACGAAGCGAGCAGGCGCCGCAATTCATCCAGGGGATTGACGTCCGAGCGCTGGTCACTGTCCATGGCCAGTCCGGGATATTCGATGCGCACCGTGCCCCCGTGGCTTGTGAAGATGAGGAGCGGGTCGAGGCCGATAAAGGAATAGCGGCCCCATTTCTCGCCGCCTTCCATGGATTCGAACAAAAAGGCGTGGGGATCGGCGCCGGCTATCTTGGCAAAGATGGTGAGCGGGGTGTCGAGATCGGCGATGATAGTTCGATAGACCGGAACAAGATCAAAGGATTCAATCATTCCGGCAAAGGCGCGCGGTTCGGGAAAATACATGAACACACCCTATGACTTCAGTGGCGGGAAATAACGCTTTGGGATCGGGCATGCGGTCTTGCCGCCAACACCAAAATAACAGTGATCGGGGCTTTCTGGGCATTTGCCGGCGCTGTTCGGCCCTTCCCCTTGGGAGTCTTCGTCCCAAGCAGACCTCATCCGAACGCAATAAAAAAGGCCATGGGAGCACACCGCGCCCATGGCCTTGAAGACTACCAAATGCTAATGAGGACCGCTCCCACCTTAGGCAAGGGGCTGCATCTTGTTGACCCTTTTGCTCAAACGGGAAACCTTACGGGCCGCTGTTTTCTTGTGGATGGATCCCTTGGTGGAGGTCTTGTAAATCACCGG
>JGI24705J35276_12238490_pt1 | contig 23840 bp, 23 predicted proteins | sample TergutNt197P4_FD_35276 | JGI IMG/M metagenome (IMG submission 35276) | reverse complement strand
CGACGCTGGCCGATGCGCTCAGCCAGCGCGATTGGCGCATCTATCATGCGATCGCCCAGCGGTTGATCTCTCGCACCAAGGCGCTGTATCCCCAAGATCCCTCGGTACCCGAACTGGACAGCACCGTCTATGCGCTGGATTCCACCACCGTGCGAAATGCCCCGCGAAGAACTCTGCCCCCGCACCTTGGAACATTTCATTTTTGAAAAGCTGCGGCGGTGCGGCGCAGGCCGGACGCACGGTCAGCGCATCGAACATCACGGGCGGAAATACGATCTGACTGTGAACACCATCGCTGGATTGAGACGGTTCACGTTGTCTCTAAAGACGCGGCGGCCTTTAGCGCACCTTTGCGGATGATTCGGCTGCCTCCGTAGAGGGAAAAAGAAAAAGGCCGCACATTCTCGGAACCATGGGGCCTTGAACCCGGCGGGAATCGAACCCACATCTAGCGCTTAAGAGGCGCTCGTTCTATCCATTGAACTACGGCGGCGGAAGTGTGATTTTGACGGGAGATCCATCCTCAGCGTGCGACCGAAATCATAATCCGAATGCTACCGCAGTGGTACGTGTAGCACTTGACACCTCTTTTACTGACGAGGTCAGTCAATAGCGCGACTTGCACTCGCAGGAATACACCTGTGCCGAGCGCACCCACAAAAAATGTCAATCGGCTTGTTCTTTGACAGGCATTGGCCCGAAGTCGCGCTCGAATAGGCTGTACTTCAATTGGAGTACGCCGTTGGTGTATTTCTTGGTACCCCATTGGTTCTTGGTGTCGGGTGCCAAGTCCACCGAGACGTTGAACGGACCAAAAAATGCGGTGCCGCCAAGAGTGACGCCGTGACGCCCCACCTTGGCATTACAGCGGAACTGCCGTGAACTTGGAAAAGCTTCAAAGTCGCTCAGGGGCCGAGTCGGTGTTTACCCCTGGGTTTTCTGTTATCAATAAGCCATACAATGATTGGATCAACCATTGATCCGTTCACCATTCCAATTCAAAGGAGACCTTCCATGACTCTGAACAAGACGGCGCTGATCCTCGCGCTCGCCAGTTTGCTGTCTGTCGGCACGACTGCCGCGCAGGAGGCATATCCTTTGCGGCCCGTTACGATCGTCGTCCCCTATCCGGCAGGTGGCACGAGCGACGTACAGATTCGCATGATTCAGGAGCCGCTTTCAAAGGAGTTAGGCCAACCCATCATCATTGACAACAGGCCGGGCGCATCGGGCGCGCTTGCCGCCCACTTCGTGGCCAAGGCGAAGCCGGACGGCTACACGCTCTTGTTTCCCAACAACGGCGTCCTGATCGCGCCGCTGCTAACGGAAACCGCCAACTACGACGCGCTGAAAGACTTCAAGCCTGTCAGCCTGGTCAGCCTGGTGCCAATGGTTTTGGTATCCAGTAAAAATGTGCCGGCGGCGAATTTGCGCGACTTCCTGGAATATGTGAAGAAGCAGCCGCATGGGGTGATGTATGCCTCGGCGGGCACCGCGTCCTACGGGCATCTGGCGAGCACGCGCTTTGCCCAGATGGCTGGCATCAATCTCACCCATGTCCCGTACAAGGGCGAAGCCAACACGACGATGGCCGTGCGTACGGGCGAAGTACAAATGCTGCTGACCACGCCCTCGGCGAACATGCTGGGCCAAGTAAAGGAAGGCAATTTGAATCTGCTGGGGGTAGCGACCGAACAGCCCTCGCCCGTCGTGCCCGGAGCCGAACCTATCGTCAAGACATTGCCCGGCTTTACTTCCGAGGTGTGGTTTGGCCTGCTTGCGCCTGCCGGCACACCGGACGATGTGGTACAGAAACTCAATGCGGCGGTGCGCAAGGTGATCGCTCCCGATGAAATCCGCGCCAAGATGCTGATTACCGGCGCGGTGCCCACTTCGAGCACACCGGCGGAGTTTGCCTCGATGATGACCAGCGAGACGGCGCAGTGGCGCGACATCATTGCCAAGAACCATCTTCAGGCTGATTGACCGGTACCCGGTGCAAGACATGAGGAAACCTACCATGCGCATTCTCTTGACAGGGTCCAGCAAAGGCATCGGTCGCGCCATTGCCGAAAGGCTGGCGCGCTCAGGTCATGCGTTGGCGCTGTGTGGATCGCGGCCTTCTGCTGAGTTGGACGAAGCGGCTGCCGCTTGCACGGCGGCGGGAGCGATGGTCAAAACCTTGACTGGCGACCTCGCTGACCCGGCAGCGCCAGCGCGCTTGGTCAGTCAGGCGGTAGCGGTGCTCGGCGGCATTGATGGCGTCGTTTCCAATGCCGGCATCTCGATTCCAGGCAACTTGGCGGAATACCCGCAGGATGCGTGGGACCGCGTGTTTTCCATCAATGTGCGCAGCGGCTGGCTATTGGCCCGCGCGGCGTATCCGCACCTCGTGGCTGCGGGCGGCGGAGCGTTTATCGCGGTGGCCTCAATGTCGGGCATCGAACCTTATCCAGGGGTCGGCGCTTACAGTGCCTCGAAGGCCGCGCTCATCATGTTGGTTCGGACACTGGCGCTCGAATGGGCGGCCAGCGGTGTGCGCGTCAATTGCGTTTCACCCGGACTGTTTCTTAGCGCCATGACGGCACCCATCTATGCCGACCCACAGAAGAAGGCAGCCCGGGAGGCGCTGGTGCCGATGCGCCGCATTGGCGATCCGGCACGTGACATTGCGGGGTTAGTGGATTTCATGCTGTCCCCGGATGCAGGCTACATTACTGGGCAGAACGTGCTGGCCGATGGGGGTCTGATGGGATCGATCCACGCCCACATTGCCGGCAGGCCGAGATCGGCGGGTGAATGATGTTCGACTTTCCCATGCCTGATCCCGTGCGCGGCGCACACTACCGCCAGCAAGGCCATTGGCGCGATGAGACCATTGCTGGCCTGATTGCGGCGGTCTGTGTGCGCGCTCCCGAAAAAATTGCCGTGTGCGATGCTTCTGGAATGGCGCTTTCATACGGCGAGTTGACGCGGCGTTCCGCCGCTGTGGCGGGGTTTCTTGCCGTGCAAGGTGTTGGCAAGGGGAGTGTTGTTACCATCTGCCTGCCCAACTGGTGCGATACGGTGACGGCTTTTCTGGCGACGCTGCGGCTGGGCGCGATCGTCAACCCGGTTCCCGTCACTTATGGCCGCGCCGATCTCGCGCATGTATTGACCATGTGCGACAGCCGTGCATTGATCGTGTCGGACCGTTTTCGCAGCACCGACTTTCAGGCCATGCTCGACGGAATGGCCCCGCAGTTGCTCAAGGGCCGCGCGGTAATCGTGATGGGCGGCGCACTCGCCACGGGCCGTTTGAGATGGGACGATGCCTTGGCCGCGCAGCCGATTCGCACCGACGCGCTGGTGAAGGCAGACGATCCCGCCGCCGTGCTGTTCACTTCCGGCACGGAAGCGCGCGCCAAAGGCGCTGTTCACACTCATAACACGATTCTTTTCGGCGAGCGCGTACTGGGCACGGCGCTGGGCGTGGGCGCGGAAGACGTGGCTTTCATGGCCTCGCCCATCTCCCACACCACGGGCTTCATGCACGGCTTTGTCATGACGCTGACGACCGGCGGCACGTTGTCGCTGCTCGACATTTTCTCGGGTGGAGCGGCGGCGCGTCAGATGGCGGCGCACCGCGCCACGTGGACCATGGGCGCGACGCCTTTTCTGGGTGACATTTCTGCAGAAATGAAAGCGGCCAAACTTTCCCTGCCCGAATTGCGCTATTTCCTGTGCGGCGGCGCGCCGATTCCGGAAGTGCTGGCGCGTCAGGCGAGCGACTTGGGCCTGAGGGTGCTGTCGATCTACGGCTCTACCGAAAGCCCGCCACACACCATGGTGCTGCCGCAAGATCCAGTCGAGAACGCATGGCTAACGGACGGCAGGCCGTTGCCCGGCATCGAGGTGCGTATCGTCGGCGAGGGCGGTCGTGACATGCCCACGGGGGAAATCGGTGAGGAGTGGTCGCGCGGCCCCAATACCTTCCTCGGTTATCTCGGCGAGTCGGAACTGACTGCGCGCGATCTGGATGCCGATGGCTGGTATCACTCCGGGGACTTGGGGCGGCTGCTGCCAGACGGCTCGGTGCGCATTACCGGACGGCTCAAGGAAATCATCATCCGCGGCGGCCAGAACATTTCCGTACGGGAGGTGGAGGACTATCTGGCGGCGCATCCGGCCATCGCGCGGGCGGCGGTGGTCGGCATCGCGCATCCACGCTTGGGAGAGACCGGCTGCGCCGTGATCGTTCCGCGCGAAGGCATGTCGCTGACGCTGGCTGACCTCACTGCTTTCTTGGCCGAAAAAGGCATTGCCCGGTTCAAGCTGCCCGAACGGCTGGAAATCTGGCAGGAACTGCCGATGAGTCCGTCAGGAAAGATCCAGAAATTCATGATCCGTCAGCGTCTGGCGGAACAGGGAGAAAAGAGTTCATCATGATCCACTTTGCCGCCGAAGGGCCAATCGGGACCATCACCTTGGGTCGGCCGCCGGTCAATGCCATCGACCCGAAATTCGTGGTCGCCATGCACACCGCGCTGGATGCCGCCGAATCGGCGGCGCCGACTGTGCTCGTGATACGCAGTACCCAAAAATGTTTTTGCGCTGGCGCCGATTTGTCAATGATCGGCGGTTTTTTCGATGCGGCCAACGGGACCGCCTTGATGGAGGACTATGTCCGCTCACTGCATGCGTTATTCAATCGATTGGAAGCCTTTCCCGCCGTAACGCTCGCGGCGATCAACGGGGCGGCGCTTGGCGGCGGTCTTGAACTTGCACTGGCCTGCGATCTCAGGATTGCTTCCAGCCGCGTCCAGATCGGCTTGCCTGAAGCCAGAGTCGGCATGATTCCCGGCGCCGGTGGCACGCAGCGGCTCACGCGGCTGTGTGGGCCAGGCGTTTCGGCGCGCTTGATTCTCGGCGGCGAAGTGGTGGATGGTGCCGAAGCCGCCCGTCTCAGCGTCGTGCAGTGGTCGGTGGAGGTCGATGCGCTCGATGCCATGGTGCAAAAAACCGCCGAACGCATCGCCGGTCTGTCCCGGCAGGCGCTGCTCGCGTCGAAGGACTGCATCGCTGTCTGGAATGCCCCGCAAATCGACGGCTTCGCGCGAGAGATGGAAAAGCCGCGAGAACTGATGCCCACCGAGGAAGCCCGCGACCGTGTGCTTGGTTTCTTCCGCCGCAAAGCGGGGTGAGGCGAAGCGTGAATCAACCGTAACTCAAATGGAGATTGAATCATGAATTTTACCGGCAAGACTGTACTTGTTACTGGCGCAGCATCGGGCATCGGGCTGGCCTGCGCCCGTGCCTTTTTCGAGGCCGGGGCATCGGTTATCCTGACCGATGTCAACGAAAAAGCGGGCCAAGCGGCAGCGCAAACGCTGGACGCATCGGAGCGCGTACGCTTCATGACGCTGGACGTGACCAGCCGGGCTTCCGCCGAAGTACTCGCGGCCGAAATCACGGCTGAAGGCGGCAAACTCGATGTGCTAGTCAACGCCGCCGGATGGGACATTATCGAGCCGTTCATCAACAACGCGCCGGAGTATTGGGACAAGATCGTCGCCCTCAACTTCATGGGGCCGATTCAGGTGACGCGGGCGCTGTTGCCGCTTCTGTTCGCCTGCGGCTCGGGGCGTATCGTCAACGTCGCGTCGGACGCGGGGCGCGTCGGTTCTTACGGCGAGGCTGTTTATTCCGGGGCCAAGGGCGGCATCATTGCATTGACCAAATCGCTGGCGCGCGAACTGGTGCGCAAGGGCGTTCGCGTCAACTGCATATGTCCCGGCCCGACTGACACCCCGTTGTTCGCTTCGCAAGGCGAAAAGATGCGCGAGGCTCTGACCAACGCCATTCCCATGAAACGATTGGGCAAGCCGTCGGAAGTGGCCGATGCCGTGGTTTTCTTTGCCTCTGACCGCTCCAGCTTCATCACCGGCCAGGTATTGAGCGTCAGCGGCGGCCTGACGATGGTGGGCTGATGAACAAGCGCGTTGGTCTGCGCGACGCGGTAGCCGCTACGGTGCGGTCGGGCGATGTGCTTTGGTTCGCCTTCACGCACAACCGCAGTCACGCCGCCGCGTTTGAAGTGGCGCGTCAGTTCCGCGACCGCCGCTGCCTGACGCTGATCGCCACGGGCTTGCTTGAATACGCTTCCATCCTCGTTGCTTCTGGCGCGGTAGGGCGGCTTGAATCGGCTTTTTCCGGCGGCACCTATCCCGCTCCGACACCGTCGCGCGTACTTCAGGATGCGTTTGCCGCTGATCCGGCCAGCGATCCGGACTGGACCAACCTGACGATGACGTTACGGCTCATGGCGGGCGCGATGGGCTGGCCTTTCGTTCCAATGGCCAGCCTCCACGGGTCCGACTTGTGGCGCAAGCAGGATCGGGCGCTGGTGACCGATCCGTTTTCCGGAAAGGATCAGGCCGTGATTTCCGCCCTCGTGCCGGATGTCGCGTTTGTCCATGTTCCAGTGGCCGACACCGAAGGCAATGCCATTGTTCACGGCCCGGATGCCGAGGAATGCTGGGCTGTCTTTGCCGCGCGCAAGGTGGTGGTTACCGCCGAGCGGGTTGTTACTCCCGAGAAGTTGCGCGCGATAGGCCCGCGCACGGGCATTCCAGGCCATTTGGTCGATTGCGTGGTGCAAGCGCCTTTCGGCGCGCATCCGCAGGGCCAGTTTGTCTGGAACGCGGAAGAAGGCGTTGCTTCCTATGCCGAGGACTACGCCATGCGGCACGAACTGCGCCGGCTCTCCCGCGATCCAGCGGCCTTGCGCGCCTGGGTGGAGGAGTGGGTGTTTCAGGGCGATCATCAAAGCTACCTCGCGCGTCTTGGCACTGACCGGCTGGGCCAATTGCAACGACAGGCTTTAACGCCGACGCCTGCGCAACCGCGCGACGCTGGCGCGCCTGCCTCGCCCGAAGAGCGCGCAGCAGTGCTCGCCATGCGCATGGCCGAAGAGCGCGTGGCGGCAGGGCAGGCGCAGAGCCTGTTTGCCGGAATCGGCCTTGCGCATCTGGCGGCATGGGCGGCGGAGCGTCGTTGCCGCAGCCGTGGTCTGGATGTTGCGCTGATTGCCGAAACGGGGATGACGGGCTTTCTCCCGACTGAGGGCGACCCGTATCTCTTCAATCGTCCGAACGCTGCTTCGTCGCGGTTTCACACTTCGTTCTTGCGCACGCTCGGCGTACTGGCCGGGCCGCGTGCCAAGGGATGTCTGGCGTTGCTTGCCGCGGGACAAATCGACGCGCGCGGTAATATCAATTCGTCTAGGTCGAGCGATGGCCGGCTGATCGTCGGTTCCGGCGGGGCGAACGATCTCGCATCCGGCGCTGCGGAGGTCATGGTGGTGATGCCGCTCAAGGCCGGGCGCTACGCGCCGGAACTTTCTTTCGTCACGTCGCCGATCCGCAATCTTGCCGGTGTGGCCACGGATTTGTGTTGGCTGGAGCGCGACCCGCAGGGGCGCCTTGAGATTGCCGGCATCGTTTGCGCGCCGGGGCAGGAGGCGCAAACCCGAGCGGTCATCGCCGCAGCTTGCGGAACCGACATTCCATTGCGCGTCGACGTGAGGCGCCACGATCCGCCGGCGCCGGAGGAGATCGCACTGCTGCGCGCCTTCGATCCTGCCCGCGCCATTCTTGGATAAATAACCGCTTTCAACCCCAGGAGAACCCCATGAATTACACCGATATTCTTTATGAAGTGGGCGAAGGTATCGCCACCATCACCATCAACCGTCCCGATCGGCTCAATTGCTTTCGCGGGCGTACCATCGAGGAGTTGATCCATGCTTTCAAGCGGGCTTGGGCCGACAAGAAGGCCGGCTGCGTGATCCTGACCGCTGCAGGCGACAAGGCGTTTTGTGTGGGCGGCGACCAGAAGGAAATGCAGGAAAAAGGCACTTACGGGACGTCGGAGAACGGTCTGTGGGAGATCGATGACCTCCACATGGTGATTCGCAATATCCCGAAGCCGGTGATCTGCGCCGTCAACGGTTACGCCATCGGTGGCGGGCATGTCATTCATGTCATTTGCGACGTTACGGTTGCTGCAGAACACGCCAAGTTTGGACAGGCGGGGCCGCGTGTCGGCTCTTTCGACGCCGGTTGGGGTTCGGCCTATCTGGCCCGCACGGTGGGCGAAAAACGCGCCCGCGAAATCTGGTTCTTTTGTCAGCAATACGACGCGAAGACCGCGCTGGAATGGGGCTTGGTCAACCGCGTGGTGCCACGCGAAAAGCTGATGCAAGAGGCGCGCGCGCTTGCCGCGCAAGCCGTGGCGCTCAGCCCAACGGCGCTCAAGTTTCTGAAGCACGCTTTCAATGCTGATAGCGCCCATATTTTCGGTCAAGTGAAAATGGCTGCAGACGGCTTGGCGAGCTTCGCCAACTCGCCGGAGGCCACCGAAGGCCGTACCGCTTTCCTCGAAAAACGCAAACCCGATTTCGAGCGGTTCCGCTGATGTCCACGCCCGACGTTCAAACCGAGACCGCCCGCGTTGCGCTGATTACCGGCGCGGGCGCGGGCATCGGATTGGTCACGGCGCAGCTACTGGCCAACCAAGGTTACCGGGTGGTCGTCAATGACCTTGACGCCGACGCGGCCGCTTTCGCTATCGCATCTCTGGGCGAGGGGCATCTGGCGATTGCGGGTGATGTGGCCGACGAATCCGCCGCAGGCCGCATGGTCGAAGAGACATTGGCACGCTTGGGCCGGCTCGATGCGCTGGTTAATAATGCAGGCATCAGCGATGGGGCTTTTCCAGCGCTGGAGCAAAGTTGCTCCCGTTTCCGTCGAACATTGGACGTGCATGTGGATGGTACCTTCAACGTGTCACGGGCGGCGGCCAAAGCCATGATCGTCACCGGTGGCGGCGCGATTGTGAATCTCGGCTCCATTGCCGGAATGGTCGCGATTCCCGGGCGCATTGCCTACGGCGCGGCCAAGAGCGCCATCGCCATGATGACGCGCATTCTCGCCTGCGAGTGGGCTAGCCAAGGGATCAGGGTCAATGCGGTGGTACCGGGCTATGTCCGTACCGCGCTGGTGGAAAACCTGATCCGCCAAGACAAGATTGATGCCGGTGGTATTGTTGCCCGCACGCCGATGGGGCGGTTGGCCATGCCTCAGGAAATTGCGTCGGTCATAGCGTTCCTGCTGTCGCCCGCAGCGTCCTACATTACCGGAGCGGCACTGCCAGTCGATGGCGGTTATCTTGCGTTTGGCGCTCCGTTTCCGGCTTCGGCGGCGGTAGCCGATTAGTTGCAGACAGAAAAGAGGTAAGCTGAGGGGAAAGCCGGACAACGCGAAGCGCGTAGAGTTTTTGGGTATTTTATTTCAGGAGGCAATATCCGCATGATCATCAATGCGCTCAATGGGCTGGTCTATGGCAGCCTTCTTTTCGTGCTGGCTTCCGGTTTGGTGCTGGTTTACGGCTTGCGCCGCGTGGTCAATTTCGCGCACGGCGCCTTCTACATGCTGGGTGCCTATGTTGGTTATTCAGCGACCATGAAATGGGGTTTCGCGCCCGGAATTCTGACTGCGGCGATCACGCTTGGCGTGATTGGCGTCGCGCTTGATATCGGGATATTCAGGCAGCTTGTCAATCGTAATCCCCTCATCACCGTTCTCGTGACTTTCGGCATCCTCCTTGTTCTTGAGGATCTGGTGCGCACGATATGGGGTACGCGCAATTACGCCATTGACCCGCCGAAGCTGCTCTCCGGCGTTGTAACTCTCGTGGATTCCCCTTTTCCCGTCTATCGCCTGTTCATCGTGACAGCGAGCGCGGTTCTTGCTCTAGGGCTGGTTTCATGGCTGCGCTATACGCGGTTTGGCCTGTTCGTGCGCGCGGCAAGTCATGACCCGAAAGTGGCCGCCATGTGCGGTGTGCGGACCAACCTGATCGGGCCGATGGTGGTTGGGCTTGGTGCGGTCTTTGCGGGGATGTCGGGCATCATTGCCGCGCCCTTCCTTTCGCTCAATCCGTCCATGGGCAGCGATATCCTTGTTCTTTCCTTCGTGGTGTCGGTCATTGGCGGGCTGGGCAGCTTCGCTGGCGCGTTCATCAGTGCAATGATTCTGGGGCAGGTGCAGGCTTTCGGAACCGTCTATCTGCCAGAACTGGCTGGGCTATTGCCCTTTCTCTTGATGGCAGGCGTTCTGGTTTTTCGCCCGCAGGGCATTCTCGGGGCGAGGGTTTGATGATGCAGTGCACGACCATGCCAGCGCAGCCAGCCAGTCCCCGCGTGGCTGCACATCTTGCCTTGTTGGCTTCTCTCGTTGTCGTTGCTGTCTGGTTGGCGCTGATCGGTCATTTCGGTTCGCGACTGGTGGTCAGTCTTCTGGCGCAGGCCGTCATCATCTCGATCTTGGCACTGGCAGTGGGTTTCCTTGTGCGGACATCCGATCTGGTCAGTTTCGGCCATGCCGCGCCATTCGGGCTTGGCTCCTACGGCACGGCAATCGTTTTCGGCAGCAAGTTGCCGCCGGAGATTGGGATCGTGGCGGCGCTGATCTGCATCACTGGCGCGTTTTTCCTGATTGGTCTCGTGATTGACCGGCTGAAAGGTATCGCCTTCAGCATGTTCACGCTCGCGCTCGGACAGTTTTTCTACATCGCCGCGAGCAAGCTGCGCGGCATTACTAGTGGCGCCGACGGCATGCGTGTGCATCTCCCCAAGACGCTGTTCGGCGGCGCCACGCGTTCGTTGCAAAGCCCTTCGGGCATGCTGGTCACGGCAACGGTCGCGCTCGTGCTCATTGTTCTTTTGATCTATCTTTTCGAGCGTTCGGATCTGGGGCGGCTCGCCGTCGGCATACGCGAAAATGAGGAACGAGTACGTTTTCTCGGCTACCGCACCCGCGTCCTCAAGGCGTCGATTTTTGCCGGTTCCGCGCTGATCGCAGCGGTGAGCGGAATGCTTTTCGCTCTTTACGAAGGCTTCGTTTCGCCCGAGATCGTTCACTGGAGCTTTTCCGGTTCGGCGCTGATCATGACGATCTTCGGGGGCACGGTCATGGCGTGGGGGCCGGTAACCGGCGCCTTCGCCTATTTCTTCCTGCGCGAATGGTTGAGCGGGACTACCGAACATTGGCATGCGTTCCTCGGTGTCCTGCTGATTGTCGTTACAGTGGCATGGCCGGGCGGGCTTTCCGGGCTGATCGCCAAGATTTTCCACGGTTTGGGACTTGCCCGCAAACGGAGGATTCGCGGATGAGCGCAGTGTTTCGTTGCGAAGGCATCGGCAAAACCTATGGCGGTGTCATGGCGCTGCGTGATGTCAGTCTTGCTCTTGAAGCGGGAAGGATTCATGGTTTGATTGGCCCGAACGGCGCTGGGAAATCCACCTTTATCGATGTCGTGTCGGGCCGTACGCCGGGCAATGGGCGCGTCATGTTCGATGGCGCGGACATCACTGGCGCGGGGCCGGCCACCATGCGACGAATGGGTATTTCCCGCTCGTTCCAGCGCACGTCGATCTTCCCGGCGATGAAGGTGCGCGATCAAATTGCACTGGCCGTGTCGGGTGCCGATGGCAGCGACAAGAACACCGAGGAACTGATTGCCTTGCTCGGTCTGAGCGAGGTTCTCGACGCGGAGGCGGAGGAAATCAGCTATGGCCAGCAGCGGTTGGTCGATCTCGCGCTCGCCTTGGTCGGCAGCCCGCGTGTTTTGTTGCTGGACGAGCCGGCGGCGGGACTGTCCGTGGCTGAATCCGCCGCGCTTGCCGGCCATTTGGAAGAAATCGCCGAACACTGGAAAGTTGCCGTGTTGCTGGTCGAGCACGACATGGATGTGGTATTCCGGGTGTGCCGCGTACTTACCGTACTCGCCTCAGGCCGCAGGCTGGCCGAAGGTGATCCCGCGAGTTTGCGCACGGATCCCCGCGTCATTGAAGCCTACTTCGGAAGCACGGCATGAGCGAGCTTCTGGACCTACGCGGCGTCAACGCTTATTACGGTCAGGCGCATATCCTGCATGGCGTTGATCTGAAAGTGGGCGCCGGCGAACAAATAGCCGTGATCGGGCGTAACGGGGTGGGCAAGACGACTATTGTCAATGCCCTTTTGGCGCAGGCAACTATTCGCGGCGGCGAAGTATGGATGCGTGGTGAGCGCCTGTCGCGCATCGCGGGGCACACTGCGGCCACGCGCGGCATTGCGGTGGTGCCGCAGGGACGTCAGATTCTGCCCAACCTGTCGATTGAGGAGAACCTGAAGTTGGGCGCGGCGCTGCGCAGACCGGGCAAGTGGTCGCTCGAGCGCATTTACGAGTTGTTTCCGATCTTGGCGGAACGGCGGCGACTTTCGGGTGCGGCGCTCAGCGGCGGCCAGCAGCAGATGCTCGCCATTGGCCGCGCCTTGATGGCCAATCCCGACCTCGTGGTGCTTGACGAGCCAAGCGAAGGGCTGGCTCCAGTGGTGGTGGACGAACTTGAGTGCATTCTGCGCGATCTTGGGGGCACAGGCATTGCCATCCTGCTGATCGAACAGCACCTCCGGCTGGTCCTTGATCTAGCGGATCGCTTTTATGTGCTTTCCAAGGGCCATGTGTCGGAGTCTGGAAAGATCAAGGATGTCGATCGCGAGATCCTTCAGTCGTACATCATGCAGTGATCTCGCGGCATGACAAGTCAGGAAAAAACGCAATGCAAGGAGAACCAACATGCGGCAAATTAAGGCGACATACCTACCAAGCGCGTTTCGGGTGTTCGAGGACATTCCCGGAGTGAAATTCTTTTTCCGTGGAAGGATTGAGAGTGGAGACAAGCGAATGAGCAACGAAGAGGAATGCCATCAAAATAGCGGCATCTTCAAACGGCGCAACTTCCTGCGTCCTGGCGCGGCGCTCGTAGCCATGTTGCTTTTGAGTGGCAACATCCACGCAGGCGACAAGCCGCTGAAAATCGGTCTGCCGACATCGCGCACCGGACCTTATACGGTGCTTGGTGATCAAGTCGTGCGCGCAGTGCAGTACGCCGTGGATGAGGCCAACGCAAAGGGAGGGGTGGCGGGTCACAAGGTGGAGCTTGCCATTGGTGATGACGAAGGCAATCCTGATGCCGGTCGTCGCGCCGCAGAACGGCTCGTGCTTGACGGGTATCGCGTCCTGACGGGCCCGGTTTCGTCGGCGGTGGGACTAGCCATTGCGGCCCAACTCGATCGATGGGACGCCATGTACGTTTCGGTCGTCAACAAGAGCCCGAAGCTGACTGGTGATTCTTGTCATCCCCGCATGTTCCGTGCCAACCATTCGGACGGAATGGATTTGGCCATTGTCGCGCCTTGGCTGGCCAAACAACCGGAAAAGAAATGGGCGATCATCGCCGCTGATTATGTTTGGGGCCGTGGTTCGGGCGATGCATTCAAGAAAGTTGCGCTAAGCGAGGGCCGCGAGATCAGAATGGAAGTGTTTCCGTCGCTTGGAACGGTGGACTATGCGTCCTATATCACCCAGCTTCGCCAGTCCGGGGCCGATGGGCTGTGGGTGGCGTTATCCGGCTCGGACGCCATCAACTTTGCCAAGCAGGCCAAGCAGCTCGGATTGACCGGCAAGGTAAAAATGTTTGGACACAACTTCGTCGTCGATTCGACCTTGGAAACCGTGGGCCGCGATGGCATTGGTATTTGGGGCAACGTCAATTACACCGCTTCCATCAACACGCCGCAGAACGCTGCCTTCGTCAAGGCGTGGCGGGCGAAATTCGGTGCGGATCCGTCCAATTACGAGGGGGAGACCTATGCCGGGATGCAGGCCATCTTCGCTGGCGTGAAAGCCGCCGGAGACGTCGAGCCGGAAGCTATTTCCAAGGCATTGAGCAACCTGACGGTCGAAACGATTTTCGGCATGGCCACGATGCGTGCCCAAGATCACCAACTGGCCCTGCCAAACTATCTTGGCCGCGCCGCCGAGAAGGACGGCAAGCTTTACATTGAGGTTACGCAGGTTTTCGATGCAGCCGTCGCCGTTCCGCCGCCCGATACGGCGTGCAAGCTGTAAGAAGGATTGCTCCGTGCGCATCCGCTCGCGGAAATCGATCGCCTTCCTCGAAAAACGAACCCCATTTCACGCGATTTTGCTGACTCATCAAGAAAGAACATACGCCATGCGGCACATCAAGCACATCATCCTGGCGGTCATTTTTGCTTACGGCGGCGCCCAAGCCGGGGCGCTGTACCCCAGCCAGACGATCCGGCTGATCGTCCCGTTCACGCCCGGCTCCAGTTCGGACGTGACGGCGCGCGCGATCGCGCAGAAGATATCGGCGCCTTTGGGGCAGGCGGTCGTCGTGGAAAACCGGTCTGGTGCGAACGGCGGAATCGGCATGAGGGAAGTCGCGCACAGCAAGCCCGACGGTTACACCTTGGTGGTAGGTACCGTCTCGTCTACGGTCGTGCCGTCAATCATTTCGAAGAACGTGCCCTTCGACCTGTTCAAGGACTTCACTCCGGTGGCGACTATGGCCAACACGCCGTTGCTGCTGACGGTGGCGTATGACGCACCGTTTACCAACGTGGCCGATCTGGTTGCCGCTGCCAAGAAGGCGCCCGGCACCATGACCTACGGCAACTCCGCCGGGCTGTACCGCATTGCCATGGAAGCCGTAAACTACCACGCGGGGATTCATCTGATGGCGGTGCCGTTCAAGGGGCCGGCGCAGGCCGCTGCCGAACTGCTGGCCGGCAGACTTACCGTGAACCCCGATGCGCTGGGCGCCGCCAGTTCCATGCTTCAAGCCAAGCGCATGCGCGCGCTTGCCGTCATGGGTTCCAACCGTACCCCCGCGCAGCCTGACGTGCCTACCATGCAGGAACTCGGATACAAGGATTTCGCCTTCAACGGCTGGTTGGGCATTCTGGCTCCCGCAGGAACGCCGCAGTCCGTCATCGACCGGCTGCACAAAGAAGTCGCGGAAGCCGTGAAGTCGCCCGATATCCAGACCTTGTACACCAGCTTGGGAATGGAGCCCACGGTGCTGACTCCCCAAGCGTACGGGGATGAGATGAAGAAAGACATGGCCCGGTACAGCGACATGGCACAACGCACCGGAATTGAAAAGGAATGAAACCTTCCGCGCTGCAGCAGCTTGCCGCGCAGGCCGGCGGCATGTCTCTGGCCGCCATTCCCGAGCCGGTCAAGCGCCAAGCCCGGCTGTGCATTCTGGACACGGTAGGCTGCATTCTGGCGGGAACACGCACCGAGGAAGCCAAGCTGGTTCTTGCTTGCGAGGCGGACGGTGGCAATGAATCGGTCGCCATCTTCGGGACACCGCTTCGGCGCGCGTTGCGGGCCGGGATGCGCATCAATGGTTACCTCGGCGATGTGCTTGAGCTGAACGACCTGATCGGGGGGCACGCCAGCATCGGCAATGTCACGGCCGCGCTCGCCTTGGGTGAATCGCTCGGTGCATCCGGTGCCCGCGTACTGGAAGCGGTAGTGCGTGGCATCGAGATCACGACCCGCGTTTACGACGCGGTCTATCCCACGCTGCGCCGTTACACCGAAATGGCGCTGGTGCCTGTCGGCATTCCCTCATCCATCGGCGCGGCAGCCGCAGCCTCCTGCCTGCTTGATCTGAACGAAGAACAGACGCTCAACGCCTTGGCCATCGCTGGTGGTTTGGCGGGCTGGTGTCCCGCGGAAGTGATCTTTGGCGACGGGGGCACGGTCAAGCCGATGCTGTTCGGCGCACAACCCGCCGACGCGGGCGTGACGGCAGCCAGCTATGCCCGAGCGGGCATGACCGGGCCTGTGAACCTGCTGGACAGCAAGACCGGTTATTTTTCGATGGCGTCCGAAGGCGGCGGCTTCAACGCCGACAGTTGGAGCGGGCGTTGGGCGTTGACGCAGCCTCGGCGCAAACTCCACGCCTGCTGCGGTTACCTGCACGCACCGGTGGATGCGCTGGGTAAACTCCGTCAGCACTCAGGGCAGGCGGCGCTGCAAAAAGGGGGCATCGCAATCAGGGTGGCGCCCTACGTGGCGGACGTGGTCGGAAAGGCCCGGTTGCCCCATTCGCCAAATGACGCACGCTTTCACTTGCAATACTGCCTTGCCTTGGCGGTTTGCGGCGCGGACGTGATTCTGCCCGAGCACAGCATCCAGTTGGCCAAGCAGCTTTGTCGCGCCGACGTACTGGAAACCATGAAACGGATTACGGTGGTGCCGGACCTTGGGCTTGACCACTATCACCATTGCCGGATTGACGGGATTGATGCGGACGGACATTCAGTCTCCGAACTCCTGTCGGCACCGCGCGGTTCGCCGCAGGAACCGCTCTCCGACGAAGATGTGGTGCGTAAATTCCACGCGCTCACCGAGCCGGTCCTTGGTTCTGCGTGTGCGCAACGTTTCGCAGCCCAAGTGTTTGCGTTAGAGGCTGTGAGCAACGTGCGCGAGTGCATTGATCTGCTGCGGCCCTGAAAGAGACGCAAAGTCCGCGAGTGCTTTTGTTTTTCTGTCCGTGACGGCAACAGCTCAAACCGCTCCCATATGGTTCTATTATCGGGCCACTGACTGCAACAAATCAATACAAGCCTATGTCGAGCCGATCATCCCCCGCGAGGAAGTCATCCGCTGTGCCGCCTGCCCAGCCGGAGTTTCGGGCCATCCGTTCCACCCGTGCGTTCGAGGAAGTTGCTGCCCAGATCCGCAACGAACTGGCGCAAGGCCGGCTGAAAGTCGGCAATCGTCTGCCATCCGAGCGAGATCTGTCGGAGAAATTCGGTACGTCGCGCAATACCTTGCGCGAGGCATTGCGCTTGCTTGAGCATGCGGGCTTGGTCCGGCGGCAAAAAGGCGCGAGCGGCGGAGCTTTCATCACGGAAGCCACGGGTGAAGCCATTAGTGCCGACCTGATGGACATGTATCACAGCGGAGCAATCGGGCCCGCGCAATTGACCGAGGCGCGCATCTGGCTGGAATCAGTGATCGTGCGCGAAGCGTGCCTGCGCGCAATGCCGTCCGACATCGAGGCGCTGCGCGCCAACGTCGCCACCGCCCAGACCGTGCAGGATGATTTCGATCGGCGCGCCGAAACCCATTTCGAGTTTCATCGGATCCTCGCGCGCATTACCCGCAACCAGATCATGGTGGTCTTGATGGACGGGCTGCTCGTTGTTCTGCGCCATTTTGTCCGCTCGCTCGGCAATTATGAAAATAAATTCGTACTGCCCTCGCGTCGCCGTTTTCTCAAGCTGATGGAAACCAGGGACGTGGAAGGCGCCGTGGCCGAGATGGAGTCCAGCCTGAAGCGTCTGCAACGCAACTATCTCGCCCATGCCGCCGTGCCTGCCGCGCGCAAAGATTCCTGACACTGATCGCGTCCGTTCCTGCCCCGTCGGGCCGAACGGGTTTGTGTTTTTTTGACCGCGAATCCTCGCGGGACAGAAATTTGCGTTATCATTGCCAAAAGTACAATGGTTCAACCATTGAGAGGATAATGCATGTTTGATCGGAGACGAATCGAAGCCCTGCCCCCTCATCCTGCCGCGACGGGGGCGGCGTCGGCGCTTGCCGGGGTGCGGGTAGTGGATTTCACCCATTTTGTGGCTGGCCCAATGGCGACGATGACGCTGGGCGACTTCGGTGCCGAGGTGATCAAGATCGAGGCACCCAAAAAGGGCGATGACTTTCGCCACTACCCGCCAGTGGATCCGGAGATGGAGGCGCAAGGTGCTCCCTATCTTTGGACCAACCGCAACAAGAAGAGCCTGGCGCTGGACATGAAGAGCGAGGCTGGCTTGGAAGTCGCCAAGACTTTGATCGCGCAGGCCGACGTGCTGGCCGAGAGTTTTTCCACCGGGGTGATGCAACGCTTCGGTCTCGACTACGAGGCTTGCGCGAAGTTGAATCCCCGCTTGATTTACTGCTCGGTTTCCGCGTATGGCCGCGAAGGTCCGTATGCTGATCGCCTTGGGTTCGACCCGATCGTGCAGGCCGAGAGCGGTTTTATCTCGATGAACGGCTACGCCGATCGGCAGGGTGTGCGCTCCGGCGCGGCGGTGATGGACGTCGCCACCGCCATGTCTGTCACCAACGCCATCCTGCTCGCCCTGCTGGCGCGGGCCAAGGACGGCAAGGGTCAGTACGTGGAAGTGGCTTTGTTCGACACCGCGATCGTGATGACCGGCTTTGGCGCAATGCAGCATCTGACCACAGGGTACCAGCCGCAACGCAACGGCAACGTCAGCCCCGACACCTGCCCTTCGGGGGTGTTCATGTCGAAAGACAAGCCGTTTTACATCAACTGCGGCAACGACAAGATTTACGAGCGCCTGTTCGCGCAGGTACTGGATCGGCCTGATCTGGCGCACGATGTGGAACTCTCGCAACGCAATCATCGCTTGAAACGTCGCGAGGAAATTTTCCGCCTGATGGACGAAATTTTCGCCACGCATCCGTGGCGATACTGGGAGCCGAAGCTGCGCGCCGCCAAGGTTCCGCACGGACAGGTGCGCACACTGGGCGAGGCGCTGGCTTCCGATGAAACACGCTCGCGCGGGATCGTCACGCGGATTCCGCATCCGGTGAAAGGCTGGATTCCCAACATTGCATCGCCGGTGCGGCTGTCGCGCACACCTGCCGTCATGCCGCGCGCCGCGCCGGCCGTGGGTGCAGACACGCAGGAAGTGTTGCGGGAGCTGGGTCTGGATACGGCTCGGATCGAGGACCTGACCAAACGCGGCGCGTTTGGCAGCGCCCACGATGGGCATGGACACGGACACAACACATGACCCGGCACGTTGCCATCGTCGGCGCCAGCGCCATTCCCATTGGCAAGCACCAGAGCGCCGAGGATGCCCCGTTGCAAGTGCTTGAGCACGAGATCATGACCCGTCTGGTAACCGATGCCGTGCGCGACGCCGGCGTGGAAAAAAAGGATATCCAGAGCCTCATCTTCACACTGCCTCGTCCGTACACGCGCCAAAAATATTTCCACACCTTCCTGATCGGCCAGTTGCGCTTGGCCTGCCGCGGTACGGTGGCAGAGGTGATGGGCAACGGCATGACGGCGGCGCTCGCCTTCGACCAAGCCTGCAACGAGATTCTGCTGGGTCGCGCCGACGTGGCCTTGGCGCTGGGCATCAATATGGAAAGCGCGGTGTCGGCAGCAGAACATGGGATGAGCAGCATGCGCACTACCGGGGACGTGGACTTTCAGGTTCCCGCCGGCTTCACGCCGATTTCGTGGTATGCCATGGATGCCATGCGCTACATGCACGAGCATGGCGCCACCCGCGCGCAACTGGGCGCGGTCGCCGTCAAGAACCGTTATCACGCTTCGCTCAATCCGCTCGCGCAGTACCGCAAACCAGTCACGCTCGAAGAAGTGGTCGGCCAGCGGCCCATCGTCGAGCCACTCGGTTTGTATGACGTGCCGCCGCGCGGCGACGGCGCCGCTTGTCTGGTGTTGGCCAGCGAAGACGTGGCGCGCGACTTGGGCCGCCCCCACGTGCTGGTGCGCGGGCGTGGTTTTTGTCACGACGGCACGCATCAAATCAGCGATGCGCCCAACGACATGATTGCCCTCGAATCCGCGCGCGCGGCCTCCGCCGAAGCCTACCGTCAGGCCGGCATCGCGGCGCCGGACATTGACGTGGCCGAGCTTTACGCCCCTTGTACCATTGTCGAGGTGCTGGTGAGCGAGGCGATCGGCCTGTGCCCGCGCGGCCAAGGCGCTCGCGCCGCCGCCGAGGGCGAAACGCGGCTGGGTGGGCGCATTCCCATCTCCACTTCGGGCGGTCTTACTTCGCGCGGGCATCCTTCTTACGTCACGTCGCTCTACAACTACGTCGAGTTGGCCGAGCAGTTGCGCGGACGAGCGGGCGAGCGCCAAGTGCAGGACGCCCGCTGGGGCTTGGGCACCGGCGAACTGGGCAACTACAACGCCGCGTTGATCCATGTGCTGGAGGCGGTGCGATGATCCCGATCGTTCTCCCCATCGTCAAAGCGCCGGGCCGCCGCTCCTACCCGCCCCGCGTTTCCGTTTTCACCCGCACCTTTTGGGACGGGCTCGCCGAAGGCCGCTGGCAAAGCACTTGCTGTGAGGATTGCGGCCACCAGACTTTCCCGCCCAAGCCTGTCTGTCCCAACTGCTGGGGCGGGCGCGTGGAGTGGACTTCGTTGAGCGCGCGCGGCACGCTGTATTCATGGACGCGCATCCACGCTGCGCCCACGGCATTCGCCGGTGAGGCGCCCTATGCGGTGGGGATCGTCGATCTGGATAACGGCATTCGCCTGGCTTGCCGTCTGGTGGACAGCACCGATCTGAAACCCGGCATGGCGGTGGAAATGACCGTCTTGCAATATGAGGACGGCCCGCTGTTCGCGGCCCGCCCCATTTCCTCAACCTGAACGCATAAGGAGACAAGATGCACGGCAAATGTATTGAAGAATTCAAGGAAGGTCAGGTCGATGTGAGCCGGGCGCGGACCATCACCGAAACCGATGTGGTCACTTTTTCCTGGGTGTCGGGCGACATCAACCCGATGCACACCGACGCAGAGCACAGCGCCAAGTCGCCCATGGGCCAGCGCATCGCGCACGGCGCGCTGGGGCTGTCCATTGCCACCGGCCTGAGCGCCTCGCTGGGCTATCTGGATGGCACGGCAATCGCGGCGCTCGGTATCGATGAATGGAAATTCATCAAGCCCATTCTGTTCAACGACACCATCCACTTGCGCTCGACGGTGGTGTCGGCTCGCACCACCTCCAAGCCTGATCGCGGAGTGTTGGTACGGCGCATGGAACTGCTCAACCAACGCGGCGAAGTTGTGCAGACCGGCCTCATGGCGACCATGGTGCTGACCCGCGCTGCGCGTGACGCAATGGAAAAACAATCCTCTTAAAGACCCACTTTCCCGGAGATTTTCAATGACATCCCTGATTAACACCGCCGGCCTGACCGAAGACCAGCGCATGATGCGCGAGGGCGTGCTGGACCTGTTGTCCCGCCATCTGCCTTGGGACAAAGTGCGCAAAATGGACGAAAACCGCGAATTCCCGCACGATGCCTATAACGCGCTCGCCCAAGCCGGTTATCTGGGCGTTTTCTATCCCGAAGAATTGGGCGGCATGGCCGGTTCGTTCAAGGACATTGCGGTGTTCCTCGAAACCCTCGGCTACTACTACACCGGCATCGCGCAGGCCGTGACCACCACGGCGATCTATGCCGGCATGCACGTCGCCAAGTTCGGCTCGGACGCGCTGAGGAAAGAGATCGTGCCCAAGATCATTTCCGGCCATGCGAAGCTGTCCCTGTGCATGTCGGAACCTGGCACCGGCTCCGACGTTGCCGGGATCAAAACCACCGCTATCCGCGAGGGCGATGACTACGTGGTTAACGGTAACAAGGTGTGGATCACCTGCGCACATGTTGCGGACTATCTGGTGGGCATCGTCAAGACCGATCCGCAGGCGCGCCACAAGGGCATCAGCACCATCCTGATCCCGGCCAAGGCACCGGGCGTCACCATCCGCCCACTGTCGATGCTGGGTCGTCGCACCTCGCATGCCAACGAAGTGTTCTTCGACAATGTGCGCGTGCCCGCCGCCAATCTGTTCGGCGGCGAAGGGCAGGCATGGAAGAACATCATGAAGTGCCTGGGCTTGGAGCGCTTGGGGTTGGCCGCCATTTCGGCGGGCCACTGCTTCAAGATTACGGAGTACGCACGCAACTACGCACGCGAGCGCATCCAGTTCGGCCAACCTATTTCCAAATTCCAGGTCATCCAGCACAAACTGGCGGACATGCTCATCATGTCGGAAACGGCGCGCCAGTCGGCATACCGCGTCGCCGAATTGCTGGACGGCGGTTTTTCTGCGGTGACCGAGGCATCGATTGCCAAGATCGTCGCCACCGACAACAACTTCAAGTGCGCCGACATCGGGATGCAAATCATGGGCGGGGCCGGCTACTCGAATGAGTACGACATGCAAATGTTCTTCCGTGATTCGCGCGTGGGGCCGATCGGCGGCGGCACCAACGAGATTCAGCGCAACATCCTGGTCAAGCAGATGGACCTTTAATCACGGAAAGTGTGGCAAGCATGACGATCCTGAAGCGGGAGATATTTTCCGAACACCACGAAATGTTCCGCGACACGGCGCGGCGGTTTTTCGAGACCGAGGTCGCGCCGTACCATCGCGCGTGGGAGAAAGCGGGCATGGCCCCGCATTCAGTCTGGACGAAAGCCGGCAAAACCGGCCTGTTGTGCGTCACGCTGCCGGAAGAATACGGCGGGGCCGGCGCGGATCGCCTCGCTTCGGCGATCCTGATCGAGGAGCAGTCGCGGCTTGGCCTTTCGGGGCCGGGTTTTTCGACCCACTCCGACATCGTTGCGCCCTACATCCTGAACTACGGCACCGAGGAGCAGCGCCGCAAATGGCTGCCGTGCATGGCCAGCGGGACGCTGATCGGTGCCATCGTTCTCACCGAACCCAGCGCAGGTTCGGATTTGCGTTCCATCCGCACTGCCTTTCGCCGCGAGGGCGGCGAAATTATTTTGAATGGGCAAAAGACCTTCATCACCAACGGCCAGTGCGCCGGTTTGCTGGTTGTCGCCGCGAAATCCGGCGATGGCACCGCCGCGAGCAAGAACCTGACGCTGGTTGTGGTCGAGGCCGACCGGCCCGGAGTGGGACGCGGCAAGAACTTCGAGAAGATCGGCATGAAGGCGCAGGACACCTGTGAGCTTTATTTCGACAACGTGCGCCTGCCCGCCAGCAACATCCTCGGAGAAGAGAACAAGGGATTTCCGCTGCTGACCAAGGAGTTGGCTTGGGAGCGCTTGCAAATCGCCATCGGCGCCGTGGCAACTTCCACCGCCGCACTGGAATGGACGCTGCGCTACACCCGCGAGCGCAAGGCGTTCGGTACGCCGATTGCCGATTTCCAGAACAGCCGATTCCGTCTTGCCGAGATCAAGACGGAAGTCGAAATCGCGCAAGTGTTCGTGGATCGCTGCCTGGTCGAAGTCAACGAGGACTGTCTCGACATCACCGTGGCAGCCATGGCCAAATACTGGTGTACGGAACTGATGGGCCGCGTGCTCGACCAATGTCTCCAGCTTCATGGTGGCTACGGCTACATGTGGGAATACCCCATCGCCCGCGCTTGGGCCGACGCCAGAGTCCACCGCATTTATGGTGGCTCCAACGAAGTCATGCGTGAACTGATCGGGCGCAAGCTCTATTAATCCAGGAGAACCCCCGGCTCTGCCGGGGAGACAGTAGAAGTTTGACGAATACTGGAGTATGTACCCCCCCTGAACAACCCGCAACCCCTTGTCGTCGCTGGAGATTTGCGGGTTTCCCCCATGCACGATTTGCAAGAAAGCGCGTTATAGAGGGCAGTTTTCTTGCAAATTCTGCTGAGGTTGTTGCCCATGCTGCCCAAGCCCAATGCCCCCGCCAGCGCCGATCGATCTGTTCGTCTCGCGCCTAGATGAACTGATCAACATGAAGCACCCGCTGGTGCGTCTGGCCGGCCTGATCGACTGGGCCGAGATTGAACGCACTTTCAGCGTTTCATTCACCTCCACCCGGGGCCGCTCGGCTCTGCCACCCCGCCTGGTGGCTGGCCTGCTGTACCTGCAACACACCTTCAAAGTCTCCGATGAGGCCGTGGTCAACACCTGGCTGGAGAACCCTTACTGGCAATACTTCTGCGGCCAAACCTATCTGCAAACCGAATTGCCCATCGATCCGTCGAGCCTGACGCGCTGGAGAAAGCGCATCGTAAGCGTCTGGGCAGTAAGCGTCTGGGCATCCCACCTTGAATAAGCGGATGTCGTAGGCAAAGATCGTGTCCACTTAGGAAATAGGTGGACACGATGGCA
>JGI24705J35276_12238491_pt1 | contig 23900 bp, 19 predicted proteins | sample TergutNt197P4_FD_35276 | JGI IMG/M metagenome (IMG submission 35276) | reverse complement strand
TCCGTCCCCTTTGTATAGACAACTCTTACGTCCCTCTGTCTAGCCCACGAGAACCGTCACTACTGGCACGTCCACGATGTTCATTTTTTTTATCAATTTTTAATTAATAAAATATTGCTTTTAAAAATCCTATATGATATATTAGAAAAAAGAGTTTTTTCTTGGAGGATAGAATGATAAAATTTATTCGTAATGTAATAATAATAGCATATGCTATTATTGCCATATTTGTAACAATATGCTTATTATCTTATAACGATCAAAAGGTTACAGTACTAGGGAGCTACGCATTAGTAATTATAGATAACAACGAACTAGAGCCAAATTATAACAAAGGAGATTTGGCAATTGTAAGTGGAAGTGGAAAAATAAATGAAGGTGACTCTATATTTTTCTACAATACAAAAGCAAAAGATTTTGAAGTTGCTTTTGCAAAAGTAGAAAAAAAAGAAGTAATTACTGAAAAGGAAACTACTTATATAATAAATGGTAACACAAGAATATCTAGCGAATTTGTAGTAGGGTCTTCGGAAAACACTACAAGTATTGCAAAAGTAGGAACCATATTACAGGTATTAGAATCTAAATGGGGCTTTTTACTATTGGTTATACTTCCAGCACTAATGGCTTTCTTGTATCAGGTTATTGAGGTAATTGCAGAAGTAAAAAATAGTAAAAATGTAAGTGGAAATGAGAAAGAGAAAAACTAAAAACAAACTAAACTTAAAAATAATAATTATAATTTTAGGTTTGATAAGCTGTATTTTTACAGCTTATCAAATCGTACAAACATATGCCTTTTTTCATAGCGAATTGTCTGGAATTTTCGAGAGCGCTATTGCAAAATGGCATATTTCCGTAAATGGAACAAATATTGTATCCCCTTCTACTAAAGAGTTTATAGTAGACCAGTTTATTACAGAATCGAGCACACATACAAAGCCAGGCAAACTTGCACCAGGTGGAGAAGGCAGTTTTGAGATAGAAATAGACCCACAAGATACACAAGTATCTGTAAGATACGATATTATAATAAACCAAACAAGCATTATAAATGAACGTATAAAAGTTGCATCAGTGAAAGAACTAGACTCAGGAAATGAAATTATAAGAACAGGTAAAAACATATACACAGGTATAATCCCGTTAGAGAAAATAGATGGCGAATATATGGAACGCATAAAAGCAACATTCGTATGGGAAAATGACGACTACAACAGTGAAGAAGATACCGAACTTGGAGTTATACCAGACTTAAAATTACAAATTCCCGTATTGGTAACAGTAAGCCAATATGTTGGAGAAGATATAGACATGTACATAGACCCGCCAATCCCAGAAGGATTTATGGTAAAAACAGATGAAGGCGAAAACACAGTAGACGATGGCCTTATAATAATAGACGATAATGGAAACGAGTTTATATGGGTACCTGCAACATTAGGAATAGATACAGTAAGAACACCAGCATATACAAAATGGGGAACAGCTGGAATAGAATGGAACAGTGAATTTATAGATGATGATGACCTACCGTTGAAATTAACAGGCGACTGGGGTCAAGATGAGCTAAGCCAAGTAGAAAAATACGGCGGATTTTACATAGCAAGATATGAAGCGGGAATACCAAGTAGTATGACATCTGCAATAAACAATGCAAATGCAGGAAGCAGAAACGTACTTGGTGTGCCGGTAAGTATAAAAGACAGTGTGCCATGGAACTATATAGATTACGATAAAGCAAAAATAAATGCAGAAAGCATGTATAGTACGGATGCAGTGCAAAGTGGGCTTGTAACAGGAAAAATGTGGGATACAGCATGTAGATGGATAGAAAATGCAGTATATAATGTTAGAACAGACAGTGTAGGCTGGGGGAACTATATAAACTCACCAGTAACAGGAATAAACAGTTACTCAACGAATTTTGGAGCAACATGGACAAATGGAACAAATGAAACAAAACCCACAGACACAAGCTGGCTTTTAAAAACAGGCCATACAAACTATACAAAAACAAGAAATTTATTTGATATAGCAGGAAACTTAAATGAGTGGACAACTGAAATGTACAGCATGGGAAGAGTAACACGTGGCGGATACAACACAACAACAAGTACAAGTGTACCTGCAATGTATCGTACTAGCACAAGTACAGGCTCTACCAGCAGTAATGATGGATATAGAGTTGCACTTTTCTTAAACACGGACTTAACAGTAGAACTAACATATGATGTAAAAATGGTAGAGACAGAAAGGCCGTTACCAAGTGGATTTACAGAAAGCAATGTGCCAGGAGAAGATACAGAAGAAGATGGACTTGTAATAAAAGATGTAGATGGAAACGAATTTGTATGGATACCAGTACCACAGGTGGAATATACAGATGCAATAATAACAACAAACAAAGAAATAATAACACCATATGGCTGGGAAAAAGAAAGCAATACAACATACAAAAAAAGATACCTAGGAGATGCCTCTGAAATAATACCAATAGAAGATTCATATGGAAACACAGCAAAAGTAACTATATTAATACAAAACCCAAAATATGAGAAATGGCTTACAACAAATGTAAGCTGGAATGATTCAGGTATAATAGAACTGCCAATACCAACAAAAGTAACAGATCTATGGGGGCAAACTGAATTAAACCAAATAAAAAAATATGGTGGATTTTATATATCAAGATATGAAGCAGGAATACCACCTGAAATGACAACTGCAATAAGTACAGCAAATCCAACAAGCAGAAATGTATTGGGTGTGCCAATAAGCAAAAAAGATAGTGTGCCATGGAATGCTATAGGTTACAAAAACGCAAAAGCAAATACAGAAAAAATGTATAGTACAAACACATTTCAAAGTGGACTATTAACAGGAACAATGTGGGACACAATGTGTAAATGGCTACAGAATTCAGGATATAATGTAACAACAGATAGTAAAGCATGGGGAAATTACATAAACTCACCAGTAACAGGAATAAACAGTTATTCAACAGACTTTGGAGCAATATGGACAGCTGTTTCAAATGTAACAAAAGGAATAGATGACGTTTGGTTATTAAAAACAGGGCATACAGAATATACAAAAGCAAATAACCTGTACGATATAGCAGGTAACTTAGCTGAGATGACTAACGAAGTATATACCGCTGGGTTAAGTGATTTTAGTATTTTAGGTGTAGCACGTGGTGGTGGAGCATTAAACACCAACCTTGGTGCTGAAGCAGGGTATCGTTCTGCGCTGGTTAATTTTACTACCGGTGTTAGTAATCTTGGCTATCGTATAGCATTATTTATGAATGCTAATGAAGTATTGGGAGATGTGGAATATGATATAACAAAATCACCTTCTCAGCCACCTCGTCCATTACCACCAGGATTTACAGAAAGTGTAGTTCCAGGTGAAACAAGTGAAGAAGATGGACTTGTAATAATAGACGGAGATGGAAACGAATTTGTATGGGTGCCAGTACCAAAGTTAGATACATTAGTAACATTAAGAACAAATAAAGAAATAATAACACCACCAGGCTGGACAAAAGTAAACATGCTAACATATACAAAAACATACACATCAAATACAATTGGAATAGAAGTATTGCAAATACAAGACCTAGCAGGAAACACAGGTGTTGTAGAAATAGAAGTAAATAATTTCACATATGATAAATGGGCAACAGCAGGGATAGCATGGAACGACCCAACCATATCAGATAATGTAATACCAGCAAGAGTAACAGATATATGGGGGCAAAATGAATTAAGCCAAATTGAAAAATTTGGTGGATTTTATATAGCAAGATATGAAGCTGGAATGCCATATGAAATGGAAACTGCAATAAGTACAGCAAGAAATGTACTAGGAACACCATTAAGTAAAAAAGATAGTGTTCCATGGAACTATATAAGCTATAACAATGCGAAGATAAATGCAGAAAGCATGTATAGTAAAGGTGCTGTGCAAAGTGGACTAATAACAGGTACAATGTGGGATACAATGTGTAAATGGCTGCAAGATGCGGGATATAATGTATCATTTAGTAAAACATGGGGGAATTACTATGCTGGAGGTGTCTCAGCTTATATAATACCAGGAATATACAGTTATTCAACAAATGGAGTAACATGGACAGCTGTTTCAAATGCAACAAAAGGAATATACGACATTTGGCTATTAAAAACAGGGCATACAGATTATACAAAAGCAAAAAACCTGTATGATATAGCAGGTAATTTGGCAGAGTATACTAGCGAACAATTTGAGCATGTGCCGGGATATTTATATAGTACAGTCCGTGGTGGCGCTGCATTAAACACCAGCTTGGGTGACTCGGCTACTTACCGATGGTATGGCAATAACTCTCCAAGCGACAATATTGGCTACCGTGTTGCACTATTCATGAACACAAACGACATAATTGGTGAAGTAACATACAATACAGTAATGCTAAGCCCACAACCAGTGCGCCCATTACCATCTGGATTTACACAAAGTGTAACACCAGGTGAAACAAATGAAGCAGACGGGCTTGTAATAATAGACGGAGCTGGAAACGAATTTGTATGGATACCAGTACCACAAGTAGATTATACAACTGTAACATTAACTACAAACAAACCAATAATAACACCACCAGGATGGATACCATCAGGTCCTACAAATACAATATTTACAAAAAACTATAACGAAAACGTATCAGAAATATTACCGCTACAAGATTTAACTGGAAACACAGGAGTTATAGATATAAAAATAAACAATTTTGCATATGAAAAAACACACAATAATAGCACTGACGATATACCAGCAAAAATAACAAATGTATGGGAACAAGATGAATTAGACCAAATACGAAAATATGGTGGATTTTATGTAGCAAGATATGAAGCAGGAGTACCACCTGAAATGACACATGCATTTGATGCTCCGGGATTTAGAAGTACAACAAGAATAGGAAAACCATTAAGCAAGAAAAACAGTCGTCCATGGAACCAGATAAGCTATGCTAATGCGAAAATAAATGCAGAAAGCATGTATAGCACAAGTACAATACAAAGTGGGCTATTAACAGGAAAAATGTGGGACACAATGTGTACATGGCTACAAATGGCAGGATATAATATGACAAACAGTGTAACATGGGGAAATTATATTAATGCACCAGTAACTGGAATAAGCGACTATTCAGCAAATGGTGGATACGCATGGGCAACAAGAAGCCCAGGAACTCCAAAAGCAACAAATGTAAGCTGGATGTTACCAACTGGACATACAGATTATACAAAATCAAATAATTTATATGATGTAGCAGGCAATTTAAATGAGTGGACTGCGGAAAGGCCAGATGCTACTAATGCCATATTGCGTGGAGGATACTACAATGTAGACGGGACAAATACACCATTAACTTATTATAACTCACAGTCGGGCACGTCAGATTATAGAGGCTACCGTGTAGCATTATTTCTAAACTCAAACGATTTATTAGGTGAAGTAACATATAATGTGACATATGCAAGCGTGCAACCAACAAGGCCATTGCCAGACGGATTTACACAAAGTATAGTTCCAGGTGAAACAAATGAAGCAGATGGACGTGTAATAATAGACGGAGACGGAAACGAATTTGTATGGGTACCAGTACCATTAATAGATTATACCACAGTAACATTAACCGCAAATAAACCAATAGTAACACCAGTTGGCTGGACACCAGTAGGTGGAACAGGTACAATATTTACAAAAAATTATGCAAGCAATACAACTGAAATAATACAAATAGAAGACTTAAGTGCAAATACATCAAATATAGATATAAAAATAGATAATTATGCATATGAGAAATGGTCTGGGGCAAATTTAACAGCCTATTCTGATGATACATTACCTCAGACAATAACAACAACATGGGGACAAACTGAATTAGACCAAATTGAAACATATGGCGGATTTTATATAGCAAGATATGAAGCAGGAATACCAGCAGGAATGACTACAGCATTAAACACAGCAAATGCGACAACAAGAAATGTTTCAGGAATACCTGTAAGTAAAAAAGATAGTGTACCATGGAACTATATAAGTTATGGTAATGCAAAAACAAATGCAGAAAACATGATAACAACTGGAAAAGTACAAAGTGGATTATTAACAGGAACAATGTGGGATACTGTATGTAGGTGGTTTGAAGATGCAAGATACGATGTAAACACAAACAGTAACAGCTGGGGAAATTATAATAGTGCACCAGTAACAGGAATAAGTCTTTATGCAACATCATCAACTTATGGAGCATTACCATGGTTAACAAGAAGCCCTGCAACTGCAAAAGGAACAAGTGCAAGCTGGATGTTACCAACTGGACATACTGATTATACAAAAGTAAAAAACATATATGATATAGCAGGAAATATGGGTGAATATACAAGTGAAAGAAATGGTACCAACCGAATTAGCCGTGGAAACACTTATGCAGATACAAATGCGAGAGCACTTGTACGTGCGAATAGAACTACAACTGAGTCTTTGTATTATTGTGGTTACCGTGTAGCATTATTTATAAATTCAAGTGATTTAACAGCAGAAGTAACATATAATGTAACATATGCAAGTCCGCAACCAGTACGTCCATTACCAGCTGGATTTACACAAAGTGTAGTTCCAGGTGAAACTAACGAAGCAGATGGGCTTGTAATAATAGATGGAGTTGGAAACGAATTTGTATGGGTACCAGTACCGAAAATAAACTATACAACTGTAACATTAACTGCAAGTAAACCAATAGTAACACCAGCTGGTTGGACAGCAGTAGGTGGAACAGGCAGAATATTTACAAAAAATTATGCAAACAATACAACTGAAACAATACAAATACAAGATTTAAGTAGCAAAACAATAAATGTAGATATAGAAGTAAATAATTATGCATATGAAAAATGGACGATAGAAGGAAATGTAGATCATTCTGCTACCACTGATGATGCGTTACCTCAAACAGTAACAATATGGGGACAAAATGAAATAGACCAAATTGAGACATATGGTGGATTTTATATATCAAGATATGAAGCAGGGATACCAGCTGGAAGGATAAGTGCAATAGATAATGCAAATGCAGCATATAGAAATATATCTGGTGTGGACTTACCAATAAGCAAGAAAAACAGTGTGCCATGGAATTATATATATTATATAAATGCCAAATCAAATGCAGAGAGAATGTATGCAACAAATAAAGTACAAAGTGGATTGTTAACAGGAACAATGTGGGACACAATATGCAGATGGTTACAAGATTCGGGATATAATGTTAAAGACAGTAGATTATGGGGAAATTATAATAATGCAGCAGTAACTGGAATAAGTGAATATTCAACAAATGGTGGAGCAACTTGGTTAACAAGAAGCCCTGCAACTGCAAAAGGAACTGCTACAAGCTGGATGTTAAAAACAGGACATACAGATTATACAAAAGCAAATAATATATATGATATAGCAGGTAATGTACAAGAATGGGTAGCTGAAGATTCTGGAACAAATAAAATGTACCGTGGCGGAGGACATGATGTTAATGGCCAAACAAGACCAGCTGGAATGAGATTTGCATACTCTGGAACTACTGTGAGTTCTGTTATTGGATATCGTGTTGCATTATTCTTAAATACAAATGATTTAACAGCTGAAGTAACATATAATGTAACAATGGTAAGCCCACAACCAGTACGTCCATTACCAGATGGATTTACATTAAGCAGTGTACCAGGTGAAACTAACGAAGCAGATGGACTTGTAATAATAGACGGAGACGGAAATGAATTTGTATGGATACCAGTTCCGGCAATAGATAATGTTGAAGCAACATTAACATCAAACAAACCAATAAAAACACCAGCTGGCTGGACACCAGCAGGTGGAGGAAACACAATATTTAAAAAGCAATACACCAAAAATACAAATGGAACAGAAATAGTGGAAATAGAACATTTAACAAGTAGCCAAACATCAAATATAACTGTAACAATAGAAAACTTTGCATATGAAAAATGGATGCCGGCAATAACAGGAGTAGCCTATAATGATATTAACATATCAGATGATGCAATACCAGCAAAAGTAACTACTATATGGGGAGAAAATGAATTAAGCCAAATCCAAAAATATGGTGGATTTTATATAGGAAGATATGAAGTAGGAATACCGGCAAATATGACAAAAGCAATAAATAATGCAACTTTGGTAAGAGATGTATGGGGATTTCCATTAATTAAAAAAGAAACGGTTCCATGGAACAATATAAGATACGCAAATGCAAAATCAAATGCAGAGAGAATGTATGCAACAAATACAATACAAAGTGGATTATTAACAGGAACAATGTGGGATAGAGTATGTAAATGGCTACAAGATGCAGGATACCCTGTAACAAGAAACAGTGCAAGCTGGGGGAATTATTATAACTCACCATTAACAGGAGCAAGCACATATTCAACAGACAGTGGAGTAACTTGGCTAACAAGAGACCCAGGAACTGCAAAAGGAACTACTACAAACTGGTTATTAAAACCAGGACATACAGATTATACAAAAACAAAAAATTTATACGATATAGCAGGAAACCTAATGGAGTGGACAAGTGAAATCTATAATGCAAATCGTGTATATCGTGGCTTGGCAGGAAGCACTACTGGTCAGAATTATTATTATGCTGGATACCGTGGGAACAACACAACGACATATATTAATGGCGGAATTGGATATCGTGTAGCATTATTTTTAAATACAAATGACTTAAAAGGTGAAGTGGAATATGAAGTAACATATGTAGATCCGCCAGCAGAAAGGCCATGGCTGGCAGAACTTATAGAAGTTACATCTGACGAAGAAGAAGGAATAGTGGCAATAGATGGAATTGGAAACGAATTTGTATGGATACCAGTACCACAAGTAGATTATACAACTGTAACATTAACTACAAACAAACCAATAGTAACACCAGTAGGATGGACATATGTAAGTACAACAAAATTCACAAAAAATTATGCTGTAAATACAGTTGGAACAGAAATATTGCAAATACAAGATTTAAGCAGTAATACATCAAACATAACTATAACAATAGATAATTTAATATATGAAAAATGGACAACTGTAAATGTATCATGGAATAATGTAAACATATCTGACGACCCAATACCAACACAGGTAACAAGCTCGTGGGGAGAAAATGAATTAAGCCAAATTCAGGCATATGGTGGTTTTTATATAGGAAGATATGAAGCAGGAATACCATCAAGTATGACAAGTGCAATAAACACAGCAAATGCAACAGCAAGAAATGTGACAGGTGTGCCGGTAAGCAGAAAAAATGCCGTACCATGGAACCTTATAACTTATCCAACTGCAAAATCAAATGCAGAAAGCATGATAGTAACACCTGCAGTACAAAGTGGATTATTAACAGGAAAAATGTGGGATACAATGTGCAAATGGTTACAAAACTCATTAATTAATGTAACAACACTTAGTGCAGCATGGGGAAATTATACTGCGTCACCAGTAACAGGAATAAGCAGTTATTCAACAGATAGTGGTGCAACTTGGCTAACAAGAGACCCCGGGACTGCAAAAGGAACAAGCACAAGCTGGTTATTAAAAACAGGGCACACAGATTATACAAAGGAAAAGAATTTGTACGATATAGCAGGTAATGTGAGCGAATGGGTAAGTGAAAGGTATATAACATATGCAGTATTTCGTAGTGGTGGATATGCTAACACCAGTACAGTGAACACAGCTGCTTATCGTGCAGGTACCTCTACTTACAGTATAACTTATACTGGTGCAGGTACTGGTTATCGTGTGGCACTGTTCTTAAATACAGACCCGCCACCAACAGCAAGAATATCATATGAACCAATAGTATCAAACTTAACAAGACCTGTACCAGCAGGATTTACAGTAAGTTCAGTTTCAGGTGAAGATAGTGAAGGTGAGGGACTTGTAATAATAGATTCAGCTGGAAACGAATTTGTATGGGTACCAGTACCACAGGTAAATTATACAATAGCAACAATGAGAACAAATAGAGAAATAGTAACACCATCTGGCTGGAGTAAAATAGACGCAGTACATTATACAAAAAATTATGCATCAAACACAACAGAAATTATACCATTGGTAGACTTAAAAGGTAGAACTGGAAGTGTAACAGCAAATGTAGATAATCTATTATATGAAAGCTGGACAGCAAGCGGAGGAACGGCAGACGACCTTCCAGCAAAAGTAACAAGCTTATGGGGAGAAGACGACTTAAGCCAGGTACAAGAATATGGCGGATTTTATATAGGAAGATACGAAGCAGGAATACCACCTGAGATGATATATGCAATAAGTACAGCTTCAGCTACTGAAAGAGACGTAAGAGGAGTACCAGTAAGTAAAAAAGATGCCATACCATGGAATTTTATAAGCTACGATAACGCAAAATTAAATGCAGAAGCAATGTACAATACACCTACGCTACAAAGTGGATTGGTAACAAAAGCAATGTGGGATACAACATGCAAATGGCTAGCAAAGTTTGGGAACAATGGAACAACAGATAGTGTGAACTGGGGCAATTATATTAATGCAGGAGTAACCGGAATAAATAGTTATTCAACAAATGGAGGAGCAACATGGACAAGCGCATCAAATGTAACAAAAGGAACTTCTACAAGCTGGCTATTAAAAACCGGACATTCAAACTACACTAAAACAGGAAACATACAAGATATAGCAGGAAATTTATCTGAATGGACAAGTGAAAGCACTCAAATGAGAGGAATACTTCGTGGTGGCAGTTTTATAGATAACAGTACAGCTAAACCAGCAAGCTATTTGTGGTCTGAAGACAAAATCACAACTGCAAACGACTATGGCTACAGAGTAGTACTATTTATTAAAACTAATTAATAATTAATAATTAAAAATTAAAAATTAATAATGAAGGAAAGAATTCGCAAAGCGAATTCTAACCAAAATTATTAATTATCAATTATCAATTTTTAATTAAAAATGAAAGGGAAGAAATGAGAAAGATTTTGGGAATAATTTTAAATATTGCAATAGCAATTATAGTAATAATTATTTTGGTTGTTATATATGGTTTAGTGCAAACCCAAATATTAGAACACGAATACCCAAATCTTTTTCGGGTTCACTGTATTGCAAGTGGCAACTGGAAGCATGAGAGAAACTCTGCATGAAAAAGATATTATAATTGTTAAAATTTTAGATGAAGCGGGAAAAGAAAAATTAGAAAAAAACGACATTATTTTATTTAAACAAGATAACAACTTAATTACACATCGTATTATAAGTATAGAAAAAAACAACATAACAACAAAAGGAGATGCAAACAATAAAGAAGACCAATTAATACAAAAAGAAGATGTTATTGGGAAAATGGTGAAGGTGTTTTTGAAAATTGGTGTATGGGAAAAAGTGCTTGTGGCACCACAGGTATATATATCTATAATAGTTACAATTACACTTTTTGGAATAACAGTTATAATGGAAGACAAAGCAAGACATTAACTAATTAATAATTAATAATTAATAATTAAAAATTAAAAATGAAGGAAAGAATTCGCAAAGCGAATTCTAACCAAAATTATTAATTATCAATTATCAATTTTTAATTAAAAATGAAGGGGAAAAATGAAAAAGAAAGAAAGCAGTTTAATTAACAAAATAATTATTTTAATAGCCTGTGTTATGGTACTAATAATTAGTGTAAAAGGAGTAATGGCGAGGTTTACAAATAGTGCGGTTTCAAACACAGAAATCGAAATTGCATTATATGTATTTGAAGAAGACCTTCAAACTATAAATTTTAATTTAGGTAAAATCGAACCACAAATAGCACCATATATATATTATTTTTCAGTTGCCAATTATAATGAAAGTTATAGAGCAGAAGTAGACCTGGAATATACAATTAAAATAATAACAACAACAAATATTCCATTATCATATGAGTTGTTTGTAAATCAAAATTACAATGCACCGAGCGCTAAAAACGTTATTTCAACAAATATAGTAGAACCAGATGAAAATGGAACATATTTTAGAGAGTTAACAACCGAACCAAAAACGTTTTTGTATACTGTAAATCAATTAGACACATGTCAGCTGGCAATTTATTTCCCGCTTGCATATAAAGACGGAGGATATCAAGATGCTATTGAAAGTGTGGAAATAATTATAGAGTCAAAACAAATTATTTAATTAATAATGAAGGAAGAAATTTGCTCTGCAAATTTCAACAATAATTATTAATTATCAATTATTAATTATTAATTAAATTTAGGGAGGAGCCACTTGAAAAAACTTAAGAAAAAGAAAATTATAATTATATTTATACTAATAGTAATGCTATTGGTGGCTTCTGCCTATGGAAGATATAGGATAATTCGTAACGAGGATTTTTTTGGAAGAACAAAAGAGTTCTATTTCAACAGCGATAAATTATCTGAAAGTAGCCCGTTTTATAAAATAGAAAACTGGGCAGGTTCAGATAATTATATAATAAACATAAATGTAAACAGTAGAGGAAATGAGATATTGGGTGCAGATTATGCAATCGATTACGCTCTTTCGGTAGAATGTTCAGACAATGTATTGTGTCAGCTAAGCAAATCCACTGGAACAATTCCAGGGGTAACACATTCAGACACATTTTCTGTAACAGTTGTGCCAAATGCATCATTTAATTTAGGAGATATTGTAGAGCTTACCGTAACAGCAAGCACTGAAATTCCATATGAAAAAACAATAAGTGCAGATTTCCAATTTGTAATAGGGCAGGAGAAAGTTACTTATGAGATTATAGACAACCCGAATTCACCATATTTAGAAGTAAATATTTTCAATACATTTACTAATTCATCTGGAATAGTAACATTACAGTTCGACCCACAAGATGTATTAATAGACATGACTAATCAAAACTATATTGATGCAACTAGTACAGATAATGTACAAATTAGTGCATATAGCTTTATAAATGAAATTACATTTGAAATAAATGCATTAACAAGTACAAGTGTAAGATTTTATAAAACAAATATAACAGAAGATTATACTTACCCAAACCCATCTGGTACATCTATTATTACAGTAATAGGGGCAGAAGGACTTCCATACGAACAACAAGACATACAAATAACGGTAAAACATAAAGATGATGTTGGCGGGACATTGCAAAGTGACGACACAATATCAGCTATATTAAATTCAAGTAAATTAGTAAATTCAGCAACAATAACAAATATGTGCGTGTCTCATGTAAAATATAATGGAAATGTGGTAGTAACAGTAACTAGTACACCAGTAACAAATTACACAATAGTAAAAGCAAAAAATGGAGATATAGTAGAATTTATTTATGCACCAGACTTAAATGGAGATGGTCTGCCAGATACTGCGCCACAAAGTGTAAGTATAACAGTAAAACATAAAGATGATGTTGGAGCAACATTAAAAAGTGACGATATAGTAACAGGTACATTAAATGTAAGTAAATTGGTAAATGCAACAAGTATAACAAATATGTGTGTATCTCAGGTAAAATATAATGGAGCTGTGGTAGCTACAACAAGTGTAACTCCAATTACAGATTACACAATATCAAGTGCAAAAAGTGGAGATATAGTAGAATTTATTTATGTACCAGACTTAAATGGAGATGGAATACCAGATAGTTTGCAAAATGTAACAATAACAGTAAAACATAAAGATGGAGTTGGCGGAACATTACAAAGCGACGATACCGTAACAGGCACATTGAATTTAAGTAAATTGGTAAATTCTGCAAGTATAGCAAATATGTGTGTAGGTGAAGTAAAATTAAATGGAAGTGTAGTAGTAACAGTAACAAGTACACCAGTAACAAGTTATACAATATCAAGTGCAAAAAATGGAGACATAGTAGAATTTATTTATGCACCAGATTTAAACGGAGATGGCTTGCCAGACACTGCTCCAACAACTGCAACAATAACAGTAAAACATCAAAATACAGGTGGAACACGGGTTAAAACCAGATGACTCAGAAACAGGTACAGTGGGCGCAAGTAAATTAGTAAATGCACAATCTATAACAGATATGTGTGTAATCTCTGTGAAACTAAACAGCTCAACTGTGGTAACAGTAACTACTACACCAGTAACAAATTATACAATACCAAATGCACAAAATGGAGATGTAGTAATATTTGTATATGCAGATGACTTAAATGGAGATGGAATACCAGATATTCTGCAAGATGTAACAATAACAGTAAAACATAAAGATGGAGCTGGCGGAACATTGAAAAGTGACGATGCAGTAACAGGTACATTAAATTTAAGTAAACAGGTAAATTCTGCAACTATAACAGACATGTGTGTAGGTCAGGTAAGGTTAAATGGAACAATAATGGTAACAGTATCAAGTACACCAGTAACAAACTATATAATACCAAGTGCAAAAAATGGAGATATTGTGGAGTTTATTTATGCACCAGATTTAAATGGAGATGGCTTGCCAGACGTTCCATTAGGGCCAACTGGGCAGATGGCATATAATGAAGTATTAACACAGCGTATAATACCACCAGGATTTACAGAAAGTGTAGTAGTAGGAGAAACCAGTGTATCAGATGGACTTGTAATAATAGACGGAAGTGGAAACGAATTTGTATGGGTGCCAGTTGCCACAAGTTATAAAACAGCAACATTAACAACAAATATAGAAATAGTAACACCAACTGGATGGAAAAAAGTAAATACAACAACATATACAAGAAATTATTTAGAAAACACAGCTGGAACATTAGTAATGGAAGATTTGTTGGGAAATCCGGGAAGTGTGGCATTGGCAGTAACTGGACTTTCAAATATGCAATATGCAAAATGGACAACAGCAGGACTTGCATATAACAGTTCAAGTATACAAGGAGACGACCTGCCAACAAAAATAGCCGGAACATGGGGGCAAACTGAAGTAAGCCAAATAGAAAAATTTGGTGGGTTTTATGTAGCAAGATATGAAGCAGGTATACCAGCTAATGCACCAGCTGGAATGGGAACAACAGCAACTGAAGTGGCAAGAAATATATCTGGAGTGCCACAAAGTAAGCGAAATATAGTACCATGGGATTATATAACTTATGCAAATTCAAAAGCAAATGCAGAAAGTATGTACAATACAGCTTTGGTACAAAGTGGGCTATTAACAGGAACAATGTGGGATACCATATTAAGATGGTTTAATAATGCAGGTTACAATGTAAATACAAGTAGTTTAGCATGGGGAAATCATACTGATGCAACAGTAACTGGAATAACTGGGGCTACTACAGGAAACACAGCTGGAACACAAACATGGACAAACCGTTCAAACTTTACAAAACCAGCAGGGTCATCGTTTATAATGAGAACAGGGATTTCAAATTATGTAAAAGTAAAAAACATATATGATATAGCAGGTAACTGTATGGAAAGGACTAGTGAACGAACTAATCTCAGCCATATAGCTAGAGGGGGAGCCTTTATGGGAACTATGACAACAGCAGCATATCGCCAGCATGTAAGTGGAATGGATACAACAGTAAATTTTGCGTATACTTTCCGTGTAGCACTTTTCATAAATGCAAATATGATAACAGGAACAGTAAATTATAGCAACACATCACCAACAGTTGGAACAGTAACAGCGACTTTAACTGCAGACAGACCAATAAATACTCCATCTGGCTGGACACCAGTAAATGCAACAACATTTACAAAAGTATATTCATCAAATACAAATGAAGAAATACCACTTCAGGATTCTACAGGAAATGTAGGTGCTGTAAGTGTAGTAATAACAAATATAATAGATACATTTGAATTTAACTATACTGGAAGCTTTGCATATCTTGAAGTGCCTGCAAATGGAAACTATAGATTAGAAGTATGGGGAGCACAGCGGAGGATATCAAAACACTACAACATATGGAGGCAGAGGAGGATATGCAAAAGGAGAAGTATATTTAACACAAGGAACAGACCTATATATATATGTAGGTGGCTCAGGAACCACAGGAAATACAGCAGGCGGATTTAATGGTGGAGGAGCAAGAACATTACGCCCAGGAGGCGGAGGAGCAACAGACATAAGAATAGGAACAAACTCATTGTATGCAAGAGTAATAGTAGCAGGTGGAGGCGGTTCAGACGGCTCAAACAATATAGCAGGTGGAGTAGGTGGAGGAACATCAGGAACAGCAGGTGGTGGAAGCACAGGAACAGGTGGAAATCCAGGAACTGCCACAGCAGGTGGAACAGGTGGAAATGGAAACGGTACTTTTGGAGCAGGAGCACAAAGTGGACCTGCAAACAACCAAAGCCATGTAGGTGGTGCAGGAGGCGGAGGCTGGTTCGGAGGTGGCCGGAGTATCTGGCTTAGGAAATGGTAATCAATCAAATGTAAGAGGCGGTGGCCGGAGGCTCTGGATATGTATTTACATCTGGCACAGTACCAAATAATGGACAAATAGGTGGAACATATTTATTAGGAAGTGGATATTATTTAACAAATACAAGTATAGTTGCAGGAAATGCATCAATGCCAACAAAAGATGGGGCGAGTACAATGACAGGAAACGAAGGAAATGGATATGCAAAAATAACAGTAATAAAATAAGAGTATACAAAAGGGACGTGTTTTTTTGTATACAATTAAAAATTATTAATTAAAAATTAAAAATTAAAATGAATAATGTAAAATTTTAGGGTACACATTTTAAAAGATATATGTTATGATAAAAAAGAGGAGGAACACACATGGCAACAAATATAATGAACGAATATATAAAACTTACGGAGAAGCATCTAACACAATACATGAAGATTATATTCGATAACAAATTTGATGAAACTATTTTTGAAGAGCTTCTGGAGAGCTACATGAACGCTAGATATTATGATTTAAACGGAGACAAAAGCGACAACACATTAAAAGCAGAAATTCTATCTGAAATAGAAAAAAAGAAGTTAAAATTAAAACCAAAATATGAAGAAAATACATTAGAATACATGTGCGTGTTCTTTAGTTATATATTATATTTCGACAGAGTAATACCAAATAAAAACTTACAAAAAACAGTGGAAAGCATTAACGAAATGTCAAAGCGATTACTTAAAAGAAAAGTTGATATAACAGAAAAGTTATCGGTTGCGTTAAATGAAAATTTAGAGCAAATAAATAACTTGCTGGAAAAATATGAAAGCACAGACTTTAATTTGAAAATTGTAAGTTACAGCTCATACAAAACTGCATATAGAGTGGCATTGGAATATAGTTTTTCCATACCAAAAGTGTATAGCAATTTTGCAACCCAAAAAGTTTTCAACACAGGAACAATTGCTGAAGACAAGCTGTTTATAGAATATTCATTAATAACAATACAAATTATACAAGACATTGTAAAAGGGAATTTTAAAAGACAATACCTTGTAGAGCTTACAGACACATTGTTTAGTAAAAAACAAAAATTAGAAAGAATATTGAAACTGGTAGACAACCCGGCAATACAAGACAAACTAAATTTTAGAATAGAACATAAAGTGTTTTTAAAACACAAAGAACTAATATATTCACTTATGCAACGTGGCTTCAAATTTGCATGCTTTTTAGATGAGACATTTGTAGCAGATGCATTAGAAATAGAAAAATTAAACACATTTAATTTCGTTTTAGTTAGTGCAGAATTAACAGATGGCTATTATGCAATTACTGAAGGAAACAGAAAACTAAAGATTATAGAACTATGAACATCGGGGACGGTTCTCAAATGTTCAAAATGAACATTTGGGGACAGGCTTCAAACACAAAAGAAAGGAAAGATTAATTATGCAAACATTTCCAAGATTTTTATATGATTTTTTAACACAATTATTTTCTGGAGTTATTGAAATACTGAAAGGATTTGGAGCAGGATTTAAAGCAATTTTTGACATACAATCCTACAGAAATATTCTAGAGCTGTATAGGGAAGACCTCTCTATGCCTGAATGGATATTGGTGGGGCTTGCCATATTTATAACTATTATAATGTTCTTAATGGTTATACTTTTAATCTACCTAATATTCAGAAGATATTTTAAATTTAGAAAAAAAGTTGTTAAACAGGAAGAGCTAATGGACGAAGTAGCAGACCTTAATTACCAAGTTGCAAAACTAATGAAAGAAAAAGATGAAATCATGGCAATGAAGGTATCTCAACTTGGCTTAAAGCCTGGGGATTCTCCATTTGAAGAAATGGGAGAACAAACAGAAGGAGAAGAAGAGGAAGATGCCGGCACAGATGGAATCAGATTTACAAAATTAACAGACTTAGACGAAGAATTTAGAGATTATAAAATAAAAGACTATAATAATGATTTTACATTAGAAGAGTTTTGCGAAATGTTTAGAAACTTTGCAGCATCTAAACTTAAACTGTATTATACATCAGATATGATGAAACTGTTTGTATCTGCCATAGCATCAACAAGGTTTGTTATATTGCAAGGTATTTCTGGTACAGGTAAAACATCGCTTGCTTATGCATGGGGAAAATTTTTAAGACACGACTCTTGCATAGCATCTGTACAACCATCTTGGAGAGATAGAACAGAACTTTTTGGATACTTCAACGAGTTTACCAGAAAATTTAATGAAACAGAAGTGTTGAAAGAGCTTTATAAAGCTGGGTACACAGACGATATCTATACAATAATATTGGACGAAATGAATATTGCTCGTGTGGAATATTATTTTGCAGAAATGTTGTCTATTTTGGAAATGCCAAATGAAGATGAATGGATAGTGGAACTAGTACCAAATAAATGGAAAAACGACCCTAAGAAATTAACAGATGGAAAATTAAAAGTACCGGCAAACCTTTGGTACATAGGAACAATAAATAACGACGACTCTACATTTATGGTTACAGATAAAGTGTACGATAGAGCAATGCCTATAGATATTAACGATAAAGGAAAACCATTTAAACCAAAAGAAACTGAACCAATTGATGTGAACTGCAGTTATTTGAGAGAGTTATTTAGACAAGCCATATTAGACCATGAGATGTCAAACGAAATTTTAAATAAAGTAGAGCAAATGGACAACTATGTAATACAACATTTTAGAATTGCATTTGGTAATCGTATTGTTGCACACATGAAAAAATTTATACCAGTATACGTTGCTTGTGGCGGAACAGAAACAGCGGGAGTAGACTACTTTTTAGCAAGGAAAGTATTGAGAAAATTCGAGCAATTAAACATTGCATATATTAGAGATGAAATAGACCCATACATAGACTTTTTAAATAAAACTTTTGGTAAAGATGTAATGAAAGAATGTCTAGACTTTATGGGAAGATTGAAGAAATTAACATAAAAGTGAACATTGGGGACGTGCCTAAAATGTTCAAAATGAACATTGAGGGACAGGCTTAAACGGAAGGGGAAATAAATGGATAAAGAAAAGCTAGAAATAATGGATTTGTATGAAAGTACTGACACAAAAAAAGTTGCAGAGCAATTTTCTCGGGAAAATGGAGTCTACTTTACATGTGAAAACCGATTATCAGAAGGTAGAAAGAAAAACAGAATGGCTTGAAGTATTAGAAGAAACTTTCCCATATGTGGAAAATATTTTGCGTAATCCAAACAGATTTATAATGAACGAAGAAGAAATAGTAAAAATAGAAATGGCAAGAAGAATAACGGTAGACAGTATAAAGCATTTGTCTAAAAACACAAATCTTATTCAGGAAATAAACGAAGAAACAGGAGATGTAACTCCATCTAAAATTTTAAATATTAATAAAGAAGAAAATTTCAACACATATGAAAACCGTGTAATTTATACTTTAATACAAAACGCCAGATATTTTATACAAAAAAAGAAAGATGAAATATTAAAAGGAGAATCGCTTGACGAAAAAAACGACAAGTTTTTAGAATATAGAGGAGTAGCAAAAACTCAAAGTGAAGATATAAATATTAATATTTCACTAAACACAGTATTAAACAAAGGTGCAAGCAAAAAACCGAACAGCGAATTGTCGAAGCTACTACTTAGAATTAAAAAAATGGAAGAAAGAATTAGAGACACAACTGGATTAGAAACATACAAATTCCTAGATAAATTGCATGTTGCCTTAATAAGACCACCAGTTAGAAAAACAAATTTAATTTTAAAAAATGTAAACTTTCAATATGTTATGAAACTATGGGATTTCTTACAAGAACATTTAGATGATGAAGATATAAAAAGAATTAATGATAAAAAAGATTATATGGATCAAGACTACCTAAAAAAGTTACTTGATGAAAGCTTTTGGTTGAACTATTTAATAATTAGAACATTAGACCCAGAGTATGGAGATATAATTAAAACAGAAGAAACTAAAAAAATAAGAGCTGAAATAACAGACAGCTTATTAGAACAAATCTTAACTTTAAATGACGACTTAACAAAAGAACAATTAGAAGAAATGATTAAAAACAAATATACAGTTATAAAATACAAGAGCCTTTCAAGTATTGGCGAAATTCAAAAAATATTTAAGAAACACATAGACGAGTATTTAGAGCAAATCAGCTAGCAGAAATTAATAATTAATAATTAATAATTAAAAATGAAGGAAAGAATTTGCAAAGCAAATTCTAACAAAAATTAATTAAAAAGTGGGGACAAAAAATTGGAGAAATTAAAAAACAATGCAACATTAAAATTTATTTGGAACTTTGCTTATTGGATTTTGGTAATATTTACATTGGCAGTTTTGTTAATAGTAGTATTGCAAAGAGTAAGCAACAACTCACTTAGCTTAGGTGGTTTTAGAGTATTTAATATTGTTTCCCAAAGTATGATGCCTAAATATAATGTTGGAGATGTACTACTTTCAAGGGCTGTTAATACAGACAATATTACTGTTGGAGATGATGTGGTATATAATGGCGAAAAAGCAGATGTTGCTGGCAGAATAGTAACACATAGAGTAATAAAAATTGAGAAAAACGAAAACCGGTGAACGCATTTTTCACACACAGGGAATTGCAAACAGTGATGAAGACCCGCCAATAACAGGAAAACAAATTATTGGAGTAATTGTGTGTAAAGTACCAATCTTAAGTCAAATTGCAAAATTAAACAACAACGTATATACGTTTTATTTTGTAATATTTGTGCCTATGGTAATTTTAATATTTACAGAAATAAGAAGAATTATAAAACATTTTACGAAAAAATAGAGGGAGCAAAATATAATGAAAATAAAAGAAATTTTAAAAACAATATCATTAAGAAGACTGTTTATATTAATATTTTTATTAATATTTAATGCTTATGCCTGGTTTGTATTTATTACAAGAGGCGAAACTTCTATTACAACACATGTTGCTTCATGGGAAATCCAATTTAAAAACTCAGAAGAGCAGATTGTAAGTGTTATAGAAATTGATATAGAAAAAATTTATCCAGGAATGGAACCATACATATATACAATGGAGGCAAACAATTTAGGAGAAATGAACGCAGTTGTAACTTATGAGATAAGAGAAATATCGATACTGGGAGAAGTATATACAGTAGGAGTTGACGATTTAACAACTGAAGATTTGCTTACAATGCTTACAGATGGAACATACCCATTTGATATTCAAGTTGTAATGGATAACGATGGAGAGATTGAAGCAGAAACAGGAGTATGTGAAATTAAAATTATTTTTACTTGGGATTATGAACTAGAAGGAGAACTAGTTACCGATCAAGAAAAAGAAGATAGAAATGCAAGAGACACTGAACTACGGAGAAGCATCTTATGAATTCCATGAAACATATCCAGAGGATCCATGTGTGCAAATAAAAATAAGCATTATTGCTTCACAAGTAACACCTACGCCATAGTCCAAATACAATTAAATAATTTGAGTAAATGAAATACTAACATCAAAAATCCCTCTGTTTAATGGGTCCATAGTAACCAATGTATCTGCAGCATTGTCCATAACAGTAGTAGCAGGGTCGTCGCTCCATTTTATGAAAACTCGAATCTTCCTGGTAGTAATTCCTTCAAGGATAATGTCTTCATCATAGTCTATAACATGGGTAATTTCAGGAACATCTTCAAAACTTAATATCTCGCTGTCGTCTATGCTGTCACCTATGTCTTCATCTATAGAGTACCCAAAAATAAGCAAATCTAAGACATCACTTGTTTCACTTGGTGAAATACTAATTGTATATTCAAAAGATACATCTACATCTGAAAAATCTAAATCTAAATCGAAATACCCTTCTGCATATGGAGCCAGAACGCCGGGGAGCAATATGATCGTTTCCAGGAAACTCCGGAGAAAGCACAGAAGACATATTTGTATTGTTTATTATAGACATGTTGTTTACAGTAATATGCCATCTTGCAATATGAGCATTAGTGCTTCCATTTAAAGAAGACAAATATTTTGCATAAGTTTGCACAATAGAAACCATTAGAAAAATAACAGATATACCTGTTATAATAATAAATAACTTTTTACGATTACTCATACAACACCTCTTAGTAATTAATAATTAATAATTATTAATTAAGGAAATTTGCTTTAGCAAATTTCTACTATCATTATTAATTATACATTATTAATTATTAATTAGCAATTAATAATTAGCAATAAATAAATTTTTAGAAACGATTTCTTTAAAGAAAGGAAAAAGCAATGGCAAAAGAGAAAAAGATTATAGAAGAGAACTCATATGTAAATAACAACTCACCTGCGGGTGTAGAAGGTGCCACAACTGAGAAAAAGAAAGAAAAGAAGAGGAAGAAAAGCAACCTAGAGAGAAAAAATGAAAGAGAAAGAAGAATAAAAAAATTAAAAATAGCGTTAGCAATAATAGCTGTTATTCTTACAATTATCTATATTATTCTAAGAATATTAAACAACCCTAGAGATTTTACCATAATGCTTGGCACCAACTTCTCAAGAGATAAAGGGATAATAATGTATGAAAGCATAATAGATAAAAATGAGAAAAAGATTTTGGCAGCACCAAGATTAGAATCCATGGACAATATTTCTATTAGATGGATACCGCCAGATATAGATAACGAAAAAGACGGAAGCCATAATGGAGACAACTATCTTGCCTATACTTTTTATCTGGAACATTTGGGAATAGAGGTTTTAAATTATTGGTATTCGATTTATATAGATGATGTATTTAGAAATGTAGATGAAGCAACAAGAATAATGGTGTTCTTAAATGGAGAGCGAACAGTATATGCAAAACGAGACAGACATGGGAATCCAGAGCCAAACACAAAACCATTTTACTCTGCGGATTGTGTATTGCTAGAAGAAAGACAAAACATTAGACCAGGAGATATAGATAAATTTACAATAGTGTTTTGGATAGAAGGTGATGACCCAGACTGTGTAGATGCACTTATAGGCGGAACAATGAAAATGCATATGGAAATTACAGATGAGAAAGACTTAATGATAAACAGAGAAGAAAACACACCGATTGTGTGAAAAAGAATAGCTTAATTTTATCGGTAAAAACAGTTGATATTTCGGTAATTATGGTGTATAATACTAGTATATGAAAGGTTGTGTATACTATGGAAATAAATAAACCACCATTTGAGTTTAATGATGAGATGATTAATTTAATTGCTGAAATAAATAATAAACTTGGAAAACTAGAAGAAAGTAAAAAAATTGAAAATAATTTACATTTAAGAAGACAAAATCGTATTAAAACAATTAAGTCGACAACCGCAATAGAAAATAATACTTTAACCCTAAAACAAGTAACA
>JGI24705J35276_12238492_pt1 | contig 23912 bp, 24 predicted proteins | sample TergutNt197P4_FD_35276 | JGI IMG/M metagenome (IMG submission 35276) | reverse complement strand
TCTACACCATCAAATGGTGAGCCGTCCAGTCCAGAAACCCCAGACACATCAACAACACCCAGTACACCACCAACATCAGACCCATACAATCCACCATCACAACAAAACCCTTGGACATAACCTACTTATCATTGTTCTTGCCTCAGTATGTCTCGTCACAATTCCCATAGCTATCCTAACATACCAATACGGAAAAAGAAAAACCAACTCCACCCAAACTAACCCAACAACCACCACTTCATAAACAACAATCAACCGCTTTCTTTTACATATTTTTAAATTCCCTTATAGTTAGTTGTATTTTACCCCTTAATTTTTGACATGATCAAATGATTTTGACCTACCGCGATTCTCTGCCAAGAGCACCGCTTCTGTCAAAGTCCTCTCTGTGAACACACAACCAAACGAAAGGACAGAACAAGTTATTCCTTATCATTGTCTTTGTTGTCTTTGGCGATTTTATACTCAATTACATCCGCAAGGAGCTGCGAAAAATCAACAGCCTTCTTTGAGGTTATAACCGGCTTGCCTATCTGAGTCTCAACAGCTTGCCGCGCAACTCCGGCAACGCTCCCACCCCGTTTTGCAACGTCTTTATTTTTTTCAAAAGTATCCGGCTTTTCTTCTCTTGAAATCTCCGTCGTAGTTACCTCTGCAAGCTGATTAAGGGTCAATTCCAACATAGACAGGTTATCGCGCAGATTTTCTTTTTTTAAGCCCTTAAAAACTTTATACTGCCTTGTCGTCAAACCCGCCCAGGCCTTAGTTATTTCATCGGTCAAAATGGCGTATTCGCCACCTTTTACGCCGCGATCGTCCCACTCGTCAGTTAATTCTTTTCTTACCTGAATAGCTTGTAAACGCTGGTTTATCCATTCACGCGAGTAACCTTTCCTTAAATATGTAGCAAGAGCACGGTCAATAGTCAGTTCAGGGTCGATTGTTTCCTCTATGCGGTCTTTTCCAACAGCTGCCAACCACATTTTAATAGGCTCTGCCTTGGGCGAAGGAATAGACTGGACTAAACGTAAAACCTGCTTTGTATCCGCAACGTCGGTAAGGCGCATTTTACCATCTTCAGCAAGCATTTTCAACTGCTGACAATTTGTCAGCAGTTCATTTGCACCCTCTGCGTTAAGACGTTCTTTAAGTTTCGCCCAATAATTACTGGCCCCACGCTGTGTAGGCTGATCAGTCAATATAGCACAAATATCAACAATTGAGAAAATCCAATCCTGTTTTTCCTCATTCCAAACTGTACGAACACGCTTATTTTCAAAGAGTTTGATGTTTTTATCGCCCATACGCCCACTCCCTCTTAAGACCTTAAATTAGTTGTGCATCAACACATCTAACATTATACAACAAATTTGCACTTTTTAGCGTTTCCTTCAACCATCCGAGCTTATTTATTGGAATTAGGTGTGAAATTGGGTATATCTGTATATATGAGAAAAGTGTTTCCCATTTCAGTATCAAATATGGGAGTGAGCTATTATGTTTGGTTTGGGTAAAAAGTTTGTGTTAACACTGATTCTTGCTGTAGCTGTTTCGGGTTTGTTGTTGGTTGAGTCTTGTATGGCTCCTGTAACGGTGCCTGCTAATCCTATGCCTGCTCCTGAAGTTTCTGTAGAAATACAGAACCACCCTATTTGGCATCCGCCAACAGACCATACCAATCCCTATACGGGCGAAGTCATATATTCCATCCCAGGTTACTATTCAATAAATGGATCTATAGTTATAACCATTAAAAATCGTTCATTCATACCATACATCGATAAAGATGGCAATACTGTTAACATATATTATACTGTTTTTCTGAAAGCGTTGTCTCATGATGAACCTTGGGGAAATAAGGCCCTTCCAAGTCTTGCGTTATATCAGTCAGACTCTGCTTATACGGTTATAACTTTCACATATGATGGAAGAGAGCGTGGTGATCTAGAGCACATATATGTTTTATGGGAGAGTACAGTGATAGATTTTCGTATTCAAGCAGTAACAGGATACTTTTATCGAGGTGAGTGGTCATTTTATGATGGGGTTTTTGAGGGTGAAGGAAGTGTGTTTACTGATTTTTCAATAACTCTGCCTAAGTCATCAGATAAACCTGGAACCTCAAAGCCCACTATAAAACCAACATCAGTTGCACCATCAACATCAGATTTTTACAACCCACCACAGCAGAACTCTTGGTCATCTAACTTACTTATCATTGTCCTTGTTACAGTATGTATCCTTACAATTCCCATAGCAATCATTGCATACCGATACGGAAAAAGAAAAACAGGCTCTGCCCAAACCAACCCCTCAACAACCACATAAAAATCAACCGGCAATTTTTTAACTTTTACATCCCTATTTGAGAGGGTGTATTTTTTCCTGATAAACTTTGAGCATTTTTTGGGCACAAATATCCCATGTAAATTTTTCTCTAACGAGCCGTCGTCCAGCTAACCCTAGTGTTTGTCGCAAATTGGAGTCACCTAAAAGTTTCAGTAATGCTTCCGCTAACTCTTCACTATTTCCACGATTAACTAACAAACCTGTTTCACCGTTGATAACTGCTTCATTTACACCGCCAATATCAAAAGCAACCACAGACTTCTCTGACGCTGACGCTTCAAGCAGCACAATGCCTTGACCCTCTTGAATTGATGGCAAAACAAACACGTCCGAACAACCATACAATGCAGAGAGTTCCTCCTCAGTTAATCCACTCTTAAAGGTAAAATTATCCATTAATTTAGCTGCAACCACGCTACTTATCAACTGTGCTTTTAATGGGCCTTCTCCAACAATTACAAACTGCGTGTCTGGATATGTTTTAACTACCTGCTTAGCTGCTTTTACCAAAAACATTAAGCCTTTACGAGGTATCAAACTGCCCACAAAAAGCACCACAGCTGACTCTTTTAAACCAAACTGACGCTTAACTGCCGCTTGATTTTCTACGGACTTATACTTCTCTATGTCAACTCCATTGGGCACTATACGCACCTTTGACGGGTCAACATTATAATATTTCTGCATTTTTTCAAAAGAATATTTACTTATAGTAACAATCAAATCAGCATGCTTAACCGTTTCCCTCTCCAAATTAGCAAGACGCGCCATGAAACGATTAGCAATTCTACCACGAAAAGACAAATGATCATCTAACTTTAACTGTTCAAACTCATCGGCTAACACACCGTGAATGGTGTGAATAAACGATTTTTTAACCGCCTGCTTCTTAAACACTTTAAGAAGCCCATAACCACTATCATTATGCACCTCATAAACATCAGCACCAAAACCAGTCTTAGACACAGACCGATTAAACGTCAAATTATCAACTGGATAAACTCTATCAGTAGACCTAAGAGGAACAAAATTTACACCATTTAAAACTACAGGCGCTTTAAAACCAGCCTTTGTACCACTATAAACCGTAATATCCACTTGATCTGCAAGACGACACATAGTTTCATTTATACGCCTCTCCACACCCCCCCTATACAAATGAGGCGGCTGAACATTAAAAACATCCAAACGAAACTTGCCCATACAATACATCTTACTAAAGCAATTTTTATGTCTATTGATTCACATCACGATATAAACTAACGGTGCTATCAAAAGGTACTGCGAGGATGATTTTATCAGCCTGACTGATATTGCGAAGTATAAGAATGCTGATGACGAGTTTATTGTCATTAATAATTGATGCGTGCTCGAAATACCAGTGAGTATTTGGGTTTATGGAAGCAGTAGTTGTATAAGTCTAGTTTAAACCTATCGAATTCGATAGGTTTTAAAGTAATTTCATGAATTCTTCTTTTGAAAGCCCTGTGTCTTTGATTATCTTGTTTAAAAGTCCACTACCTATTTCTTCTCCTGCATGCACTGGAACTACTGTTAATCTGCCATCGGGGTGCTTTAGAATTACCTGACTCCCATGTGTTCGAACAATTTTGAAGTCTATTTTGGTGAGTGCTTTAATTAGTTTTTTTGCTGGTTGCGGCTTTAGACTCATTTATGCGTGGACCTCAACGAACTGAACACCTATCAGCTCATTGCAACCGCGATTTTCTATATCGCCAGTTTCTACTTCTAAGTAACATTGAATAGCTTCTTTAATTCTCTCCATCACTGCATCCAAAGTTTTAGCTTGCGTATGACACCCAGGCAACTCTGGAACCGAAGCAACATAATACCCATCCACATCCTTTTCAACCACTACACTAAACTTCATAGCTACACTCCCGATAATACTACCTTTCCTAAACGACTACTAAAGGGTTCCCATATTTTACTTTTTAGAATATAACAACTCCTTTGAACGAGACATAGTCGCTTGCATGTTAATGGACATGCTTGAAAAGATTTATGATACGTGGTGGGGCCGCGTTTGAATTTGTCATTTCCGATTTGAGTTGTGTTTTTCTTCTTAGAGATGCTTGAATTTTTGGCAGATTTGGGGCAGCAGTTGAGGTTTATGGTGAACACGGTGATGGGGTTGTTGTTTTATGGTTCTATGCATACTGCTATGCCTCTTTTTCTTATCCATTCTTTTACTTGGTTAAGATTTACAACTAGCTGCTAAGGAGACTTTTATTGAGGAAGATTCTTACTGTAGTAATAAATGTGGTTTAAAGACTAACCGATTGCTATAACATCTAAAAATCGCACTCTATAACCTCATGTGTCTACATGTGATAAACACAAATAGTTTTTAGCCACAGAAAACCACATGCAAATATACGAAAATTAAAAGTCTAATCCGGCAGATGGGAAAAATATGGAAAAGACAGACCAAACAAAGTTAAATGGAAAAATCCAAGTTACCAAAAACGGTCCCTACATGGTTTTAGGAGACTTCCCTCTTTATCATATGATTATCGAATGCGACAACTCTATGACACCCTCAGAGTGGATGATTGCCGGAAAACTCGAAAGTCAACCCAACTATGCTCTATGCCGATGTGGCGGAACAGCCAATAAACCCTTCTGTGATGGGACTCACTTCAAAAACCATTTCGACGGCACAGAAAATAGCGATAACACCCTATTTGAAAAGATGGCAAAAACCATAGAAGGACCAAAATTAGCTCTTAAAGACGCTGAGGTTCTCTGTGCTTCCGCACGATTCTGTCATAGAGGTGGCGATATCTGGAATCAAATAGCACAGACCAGTGACACCAAAATCAAAGAGAACTGCACAAAAAACGGATGCGACTGCCCTTCAGGACGAATTGTCCTTATTGATAAAGAAACCAGTAAGATGGTTGAGCCAAAACTAGATCAAGTGATTGGGTTAATCAATGATTCCTTTATCGGACGGGATGGACCGCTTTGGATTCAGGGTGGCATTCCCGTTTACAGTGCCGACGGCAAACCCTATGAGATTAGAAACCGTTTGACACTATGCCGCTGTGGCAAATCTACAAATAAACCATTTTGCGACAGCAGCCATTATCCAGACGAAGACCAGACAAAGAGGTGAAAAAATTGACAAAAAGAACAAATGAGCTAACCGAAGAAAATACTGATGTAGCACTGGAAACCAAAGATAAAGCATATGTGCTGTTCTATGCAACATGGTGTCCTTTTTCTCAGCGATTTCTACCAATATTTACAGAATATGCCCAAGCCAGTCCTGACGAATGCATGAGTATACCCATTGATTTTAAACCGGAATTATGTGACAAATACGGCATAGAGTATTATCCAACTGTATTACTATTTAAGGAAGGTAAAGTAGCGAAAAGACTAGATGCTGAACCGGGAATTGGATTAAACAAGGATCAACTCGTCAAGTTCACAGGTGAATCATAACATGTTTTTCTACAACATGACTATGGTTTTGATCTAATCATCGCCACTTAGACTTTGCTACCCATTTTAGAACCGTTGTTGCAGTTACACTCATTAGTTGTGCAATGGTGCGAAATGATAAGTCGTTTATGTACCGTATGATGGCGGTTAGTTTTTGTTTCACTTTTCACATGATCTTAAATTCCGCATTTTTGGGCACCATGTTATTAGCAACTTTTTAAATTCCTTAAAATGGTCTCTAATTACAAAAAGGGTGTAATTAATGCTTTTCATAATGCGGCCATGTTACCTATATGGGCGTCATTGCAGTATAAGCGAAAGAAAAATGCGTGTAGAAAAAAAATTAATGTAATGTACATTAATGTAGTGGACATGAGGCCTTAGTTTGAATGTCGTTATAATCAACGATAACAAAAAAGACTTTCTTGATTTACTGCTTTTAGCCGACGCGCAGGAGGATATGATTGATAAATATTTGGATAGAGGCGTACTTTTTGCATTATATGACGACAGCTTAAGAAGTATTTGCGTTGTAACCGATGAGGGAAACGGTACCTTTGAGATGCAAAGTTTAGCCACATATCCACAGTTTCAAGGTAAAGGATACGCCAGATATTTAATCAATCACGTTTGTGATTACTATAAAGATAAGGGCACAACTATGATCGTTGGAACAGGCGACACTCCTATTATCGTGCCTTTTTACGAAAGCAACGGCTTTGTGTTTTCACACCGTATAGAAAACTATTTCCTTGAGCATTATGATGAGCCAATGTTTGAACACGGGGTACAATTAAAGGATAAAGTCTACTTTAAAAGAGCCTTGCGGGAGTATACGCATGACCTTTGCCTGATGAAAAGTGGAACGCAGGTATGATAGTTTATATAATGTAGAGGATGAGCAGTTGAAAATCACGATAGAAACCGAAAGACTGATACTTAGGCCACTCACATTCGCTGATGCGGATACGGCTTTTTTCGGATGGACAGGTGATCTGGACGTGGCGAAGTACGTTAGTTGGCTCCCACATCGTTCCATTGACGAAACGATAGAGTGGCTGAAAGAGATTGCATGGAAACTGGATTCGGAAGGCAACATTATTCCGAACGTCAACTATATTTGGGGTTTTGTGCTAAAGGAGACAGACGAGCTGTTCGGTTCAGGCGGGTTGATTTGGGAAAATAACTGGCAGTTATTCCAAGTTGGATACAACATCATGAAAACGCATTGGAATCGCGGATATACCACCGAGGCGATGAAAGCTATTCTTAAATTCGCCGTCGTCAACCTCGGAATTAAGAAAGTTGTCGGTGGCCACGCGAAAGAAAACCTCGCCTCCGCTAAAGTGATTAATAAATTGGGCTTCATTTACAATAGAGATGACATAACGCCCCATGTTGACGGCATCCGATTCTTTGACAGCCGGGAATATTTGTTAGACTTGGTTTGAGCGAATACAGATATTTTATATTTTCAAACCGGAAGAATACTTTCATGGAAGTTGTAAATATTCGGGAAATATTTGGGTCTCAGTTCAAGTTTTATATATTCACTTCTAACTCGTAAGTGTATTACCATACGTAAGAATTTATGCGACACTTTTAAAAGTAATAACACCAAGGGCTTATTAGTGGAGAAATAGTGCAGAAAAACAAAAACTCGGCTATACTCTGATTATGCTGCTCTCAGTTATCATCATTATTATCTCTCTATGTGTAGTTGTGGGTTTAACAATCAACAAGCAAGGTGAAAATTCGCCACCTAATAGTGGCACACCTGCAAATGAGGATTCGTCACCTAATAGTGCTGCTCCTATAACTGAGGATTCGCCATCTAAGAGTGACGCTCCTGTAAATGAGGATTCGTCACCTAATAGTGCTGCTCCTACAAACGAAAACGTATTTGACATAGCATTTTCTCTTGCCCAAACTTTCGCCCAAGAAAACAACTACACTATAACAACCACAAAAACTACTCTTAAAGAATCCACCCGACCTTATTGGTTAATAGAGGTTGAATTTGAAGCTGTAAAAGCTGACGTTCGCACAGATTATGTCATTCAAAGTAGTGCTTACGAGATTACAGTATGGGCAGATACTGAAGAAATTTGGCAACACGGCCAAATGAGGATTATAACACCTCCTTGGGCACCAAATGCTACTGAAGAAAACGTTAAAATCACAATCGATCAGGCAATTGAAATCGCATGGTCCATTGCCCAAGAATACGCCAAAGAAAACAACCGCGTAATAATAATCACAGACAGTTCATGCTATCTGGATTCTAGACCAATTTGGGAAATTCAAATAACCTATGCCGGTATGGAACGAATGATTGTTGGTTATCACGTTAGTATCTTTGGAGATACAGGAGAAATACGAAACCACCAAATATCTGCCGTACTTTGATAGAGCAGTACTGTAGTTAAAAGCAGTCCTCACGCAATCTCTTTACATTCTCACAACACCGTACATAAGTTCATGCTACAGAAAGAATACGCCTCAAAGCAGCCAAGCAGGCAAAAACGTCGCAAGCCAATGGATATGCTACGAGAGAATCTGTCTTTGTAGCCGTTCATGTTGATTGGTATGTCAGTTGTGTTGTTTTGTTTTGGTATGCAGGTCTGCGTTGTACTATATGATTCGTCGTGCACGTAAGGTCAAGAAGTGGTTTTGCTTCTATGAATATCATCGTGGTAGGTTCTGTCTAATGGATGCCAGTCTACTACTCAATTATGCGATTAGATATATTTAAGTCAACATGTTTCAAAAAAAGTATTTATTGATAAATTGCCAGAAAAAATTGCCGAAATTTTTAAATAGTTTACATGAAAATTTTATTCTAAGATTTATGTATTTAGACAATTTACCGTAAGAACACAATACGCTAAATGGTCAATATAACGGAAGAGAGAAACATGAATGAACATTGTGGATGTATAACATGTAAAAGTGCCGATAAAGTGCTTGAGGATTTTATTGCCAAGTTACCATTAGAAACTTCACACCATAGAGTAGAATCTCAAAAGATAAAATGCGGATTTGGATTACAGGGCGTTTGCTGCAGACTTTGTGCTAATGGCCCCTGCCGCATTACTCCTTCTTCACCAAGAGGAATTTGTGGAGCTAACTCTGATGTTATTGTTGTAAGGAACTTTTTAAGAGCTGTAGCGGCAGGTTCAGGATGTTATATTCATGTTGTAGAAAATGCTGCAAGAAACTTGAAGAACACAGCATTGGTTAAAGGCGAGCTAAAAGGGCTAAAAACACTTGACCGATTATGCAATATGTTTGATATTGTTGAAAATGACATCTATGAAAAGGCAATAAAAGTTGCTGATGCCATATTAGATGATATTTACAAACCTGCCTTTGAGCAAATGCAATTAGTACAAAAAATATCATATGCTCCACGTTATCAAAACTGGCAAAAACTTGGCATTTTACCTGGTGGAGCAAAATCAGAAGTTTTTAAAGGAATTGTAAAATCATCTACAAACCTTAACTCTGATCCGGTAGATATGCTTATAGATTGCTTACGTTTGGGTATTTCTACGGGATTGTATGGTTTAACACTTACAAATCTTTTAAATGACGTCCTTTTGGGAGAACCTGCAATAAGAATGGCTCCTGTAGGCTTACGCGTCATTGACCCTCAATACATTAACATAATGATTACGGGACATCAACATGCTCTGTTTGCTCATTTGCAAAAGAGCCTCATACAAGAAGACGTAATTAAACGGGCGAATGCAGCAGGAGCAAAAGGCTTCAGGCTAGTTGGCTGTACTTGCGTAGGTCAAGACTTGCAATTAAGAGGCGTGCATTATACTGGCTTATTTGAAGGACATGCAGGTAATAATTATGCTAGCGAGGCAATTTTAGCTACCGGTGCTATTGATGTAGTGCTTTCAGAATTTAACTGCACTCTTCCAGGCATTGAATCAATATGTGAAACATTAAAAATAAAACAAATCTGCTTAGACAGTGTTGCAAAAAAAGCCAACGCTGAAATGAAAGAATTTATTTTTAAAGAAAAAGAACGAGTTAGCAGTGAAATCATTGATGAAGCCCTTGAAACATATAAAACACGTAGATCACAAATTTCACTTAACCTTCTAAAAGACCACGGCAATGACAATACTCTTACCGGCGTTAGCGAGGTTTCTTTAAAAGACTTTTTGGGAGGAAGCTGGACTCCTTTAGTTGAATTAATAGCATCAGGACAAATTAAAGGCGTTGCAGCAGTAGTGGGATGTTCCAATCTCACCGCTGGGGGATATGATGTACTTACCGTTGAACTTACAAAAGAATTAATCGCTAAAGACATCATAGTTCTAACAGCCGGTTGTTCTTCTGGAGGAATCGAAAACTGTGGCTTAATGACCCCTGAAGCTGCAGAACTAGCTGGACCTAAACTAAAAGCTGTCTGCCAGAAACTTGGCATCCCACCCGTCTTGAATTTTGGACCTTGTCTTGCAATTGGCCGCTTAGAAATGGTCGCTGTCGAATTAGCTAAAATCCTTAACGTTGACCTGCCACAGCTGCCCTTGGTATTATCAGCTCCTCAATGGTTAGAAGAACAAGCTTTAGCTGACGGAGCATTTGGCTTAGCACTTGGATTACCCCTACATCTAGGATTACCCCCGTTTGTTACAGGAAGTAAAGTAGCAGTCAAAGTGTTAACAGAAGACATGAAACAATTGACAGGCGGACAGGTAATTATAAACTCTGACGCTAAAGAATCCGCAAACATACTAGAAAACATCATCGTAGAAAAAAGAAAAGCATTAAACATTTAGAGCTGGTGCTACAAATAAAGCGAATAATAATTGACCGTGAAAAATGTAATGGTTGCAAAAATTGCTATATAGCCTGTATGCAAGCTCACCGCCCCGATAAAGGAAGTATCTATGACTTAGATATGGCTAATGCAGAGAATGAATCAAGAAATTCAATCAATACAGACATTCACGGAAATTATTTTCCTTTATTTTGCAGACATTGTGACGATCCTGAATGCACATCAACTTGTATGAGCGGCGCAATGACAAAAGATACAAAAAACGGTCTTGTAATTTACGATAAACAAAAATGCGCCTCTTGCTTTATGTGCATTATGAGCTGCCCTTTTGGAATTTTAAAGCCTGATGACAAAACAAAAACTTTTGTAATAAAATGCGATTTCTGCATACAAGACGAAGAAGGCCCCAATTGTGTACGAGCTTGCCCTAATGAGGCAATTTACATAAAGGAAGTATAAAAAATGAGACACGTAATTATTGGCAGCGGCGCTGCAGGTATAGCAGCAGCAAAAACCATACGAAGCATAAACAAAGACGACGAAATTATCATGGTTTCATCAGACGATGTCATTTATTCACGATGTATGCTACATAAATACCTTGAAAATAACCGAGATATCTCCAGCTTAAACTTTGTTTCTGACGACTTTTTCTCTGTGAACAATATTATCTGGCATAAAGGAAAATGCGCTACCAGAGTTGACACAAAAAACAACTGCATTCTGCTACAGGATACGACACTTTCTTATGATAAACTACTTATCGCAACAGGGTCTGACCCAGTTATTCCTAATGTGGGCAAATTTAGAACTGCAACTAATGTATATGGATTTAGACATTTAACAGACGCAGAGATAATTCGTGAAAAAGCAAAACACGCTAAAAAAATCATCATTATCGGCGCCGGACTAGTTGGACTTGATATTGCATACGCTCTTTTAGAGTTAAAAAAAACCCTTACAGTTATTGAAATGGTACCTCAAATTATGCCTTTAAATTTGGATTCTGCTACTGCAACCGTTTATCAAAAATTATTTGAACAAAACGGATGCAACTTTAAATTAAATAGCAAAATAACCAACACTATAAGCAACGAAAAAGGCGAGATAACACACGTCATATTGGAAACCGGAGAAAACTTGACATGTGATATGATAATTATGGCAGCCGGCGTTAAACCTTCCGTTAAATTCTTAGAGGAAAGCAACGTTAAATGTGAACAGGGCGTAAAGGTAGATCAGTATCTTAGAACATCCTGCGAAAATGTTTATGCAGCAGGTGACGTAACAGCACTTGGTGGAATCTGGTCATGTGCTGTAAAACAAGGCGAAGTAGTTGCAAAAAACATGTGCGGAATAAAAACACAATTCACCGACACATTTACAGCTAAAAATACAATAAACTTTTTCAATTTACCCACAGTATCCGTAGGCAACATAAACCCAACGAAGGACGATACAACACTCATAAGAGAAAGTCACACCTGTTATCAGAAGATTATTTTAAGAAATAGCTCCATTATTGGCGCTATCTTACAAGGTAACATCGCCCATAGCGGCATATGGCAATATTTAATCAAAAACGAAGTGGACATAAGTAAATTAAAAAAACCAGTATGGGATATATCTTTTGCAGACTTCTACGGCATTGACGAAAAAGGACAGTACACATATAACTGCATTTAGCTAAACAAAAAAATGATGATGCTAAACAAACAAAGAATGTTGCTAAGTACCGTTTAATCCCATAGCAATACCTTTATTTCTTTCTTTCAACAGAATAAATTCTTACTTATTTATCTTTTAAAAGGACGCTACAGCTAAAGAGGAAGCTTGAAAATGGCGGAAATACTTCTTACAGCTGATAAAACATTAATGAGTGATTACCACAGCAACGAGTTTTTAGGGTTTGGTACTTGTGCTCCACCTAATTTTATTCCTGATTGGTTATTTAGTTACCTGTTTTTTCCATCCTTAAAAACAGATAAATTTGGTGCTCCTCAAACAGCACCTTATGGGTTAAGAAAAACTGAAGCTCAACTTTTAAAAGAAGGCTTTAAAGTCGCCACAGTAAGCCCACAACATTTAAAAGAAAACTTGAAAGATGCAAAAGTTCTCGGAATCCATGTTATGGATCCTTTTGGGTTAGGACCAGCATCAAGTACCCTTGCTGCACTATTTAAAAAGAAGCCCTTTCTTGCCAAATACTTCGAGCAATTAATGCTTGATCCTGAGATAAAAAAAGCAAAAAGCAATGGGTTAAAGGTAATTGTCGGTGGACCTGGTGCATGGCAGTTTCATTACCGAGAAAAAGCCCTAAAAGATTTTGGAATTGATTGCATAGTTGAAGGGGAAGCAGAAAAAGTCATAAGTAAACTTGTCCGTACCGCGTTAAATGGGGAGGATCTTCCAAGTTATTATGAGGTAGGCGTTGGAGAAATACCTAAACTTGATGAAATTCCTGACATTGTGAAGCCTTCGGTTAATGGTTTGATAGAGATTGGACGTGGTTGTTGTCGAGGCTGCCAATTTTGTAATGTTACCTTGCGACCGTTACGTTGGTATCCTATGGAGAAGATTGAGCGTGAATTAGATGTTAACTTAAAATCTGGACGTGTTAAAGGCGCCTGTATACATGCTGAGGATGTAATGCTTTATGGTTCAAATTCGACAACGCCTAACCCTGAGAAACTACTTGAGTTGCATAAAAAAATAGTTAGTCGCTGTGAAAGCATCAGCTGGAGTCACTGCTCACTTGCAGCAGTAGCTTCAAATCCTAAATTGTTTCATGACCTTTCAGAAATTATTCTTCAAAAGCAGAGTTGGTGGGGGGTTGAAATTGGTATCGAAACGGGCTCATCTGAGGTTGCTAAAAAAATTATGCCTACTAAGGCTCATCCGTTTAAGGCAGATGAGTGGCATGATGTTGTGGTGGAGGGTATGGGGTTGATGCATGATCATAACTTAGTTCCAGCTGGAACTTTGATTGTTGGATTACCTGATGAAACGGAAGATGATATTATTAGAACTCAGGAGTTAATGGATGATTTAAAAGGCATGCGTAGTTTAATTGTGCCTTTATTTTTTGTTCCCCTTGGTCGTTTAACAGACGAGGACTGGTTTAAAGATACCAAAATGAATAAGCAACATCGCGAGTTAATGATTCAATGTGCGGAACACGATTTTAAATGGGTTGACAACTTGATTGATTGGACGTTTAAAGGTAAGTGGTATAATAAGTTAATGCGGGAATTTTACAGAGGATTTGCCTCAATTGCACGATACAAAGTTAAACAGATAGAATAGCTAATGCGCGAAAGCTTAAATATAATGATGGAGGAGTATGTGAAATAGAATCAGGCTTGCCGCTGTTGCATAGCTCGGTAGTGCGACTGACTGTTAATCAGTAGGTCAAAGGTTCGAGTCCTTTCAGCGGCGCCATCCTGCTTTCAAATGTTGACACGATCACCAAAGATTTAGAAGGGATTATTACTGAAAAAAATGATCGAGTTCAGATGGCATGGCAGAGGCGGCCAAGGCGCTTGGACTGCCAGCGAATTGTTAGCAAGAACCGCTCTTGACGAAGGTAAATATATCCAATCTTTCCCTGAATTTGGGCCAGAAAGAATGGGCGCCCCCGTAACTGCTTTCACTAGAATTAGCACTGAACCAATAAGGTTACACTGTGCAGTCTATGATCCAGACATTGTTATAGTGCTTGATAACACATTACTAAAAACTGTGCCTGTGACTGCAGGATTGAATCAGGATGATAATTGTTTAATAATTAACTCAAACGAAGACCCGGCGGTATTAAAACAAACTTTACATGTAACTCATGGCAAAGTTTGGACGGTACCTGCAACAGAAATAGCCCTAAAAATTTTAGGTGCTCCAATGACAAACACTGCACTTTTGGGTGCTGTTGCTAAAGCAACAGAAATAGTCTCTTTAGAGGGTATAGAGAAGACTTTGAAGACTCGCTTTAGACCAGATTTAGCAGAGAAAAACTTTGCTGTTGTGCAAGAGGCATTCAATGAGGTAAAATTCGTATGAGTAGTAAACAAGAAAAAGGCTGGAAAGAACTATCTATAGCAGCCGTAAGTCCAAAATCAAGCACAGGCTTCTTAACTGGTGATTGGAAAACATACATGCCTGTGCATGATCTTGAAAAATGCGTTAGCTGCCTAACTTGTGTAATGCTTTGCCCTGAAGGAGCCGTCCGATGGAGACCTGACCTTGGAAAAATCGAGTTCGATTTTACTTTCTGTAAAGGTTGCGGAATATGCGCTAACGAATGCCCAACAAAATCACTTACAATGAAAATGCCTGCAGATCAAAAAGAGGAATAAACATGGCTCAACAACAAGGTAAACCAGAGAAATTTTTAGCTTTTAATGGTGACGAAGCAGTTGCGTTTGCAGCTAAACAATCAGATGTTGATGTTGTTGCTGCTTATCCAATTACTCCACAGACAATTATAGTTGAAAAATTTAGTGAATATGTTGCAAACGGTGAGGTACAAACAGAATTTGTCTGCACTGAATCTGAACATAGTGCAATATCTGCATCCCTATCAGCATCAACTACAGGTGCACGAACATTTACGGCGAGTGCATCAGCAGGTTTAGCGTTGATGCATGAAATTCTCTTTGTTACATCAGGCTCACGAGCTCCCGTAGTTATGGCCGTTGCAAACCGTGCATTATCCTCACCAATAAACATTCATGGTGATCACTCAGACAGCATGGCAGAACGTGACAGCGGTTGGCTTCACATTTACGTTGAAAACGCTCAGGAAGCGTATGATTCAATTATTCAAGCATTCAAAATCGCAGAGGACCCAGATGTTTCTTTACCTATTATTGTAGGTTTAGACGGTTTTACAATTAGTCACACATTGGAAAACGTTAACATTTTGCCCGATGAGGTAGTAAAACAGTTTGTCGGCGAACGCGTTTTACCAATGGTTATGAATCATGAAGGAAAAACAGTACCCTTCAAACTTGACCCCGACAATCCAATGACCATGGGGCCAAATGTTTCTTCAACATATTACTTTGAATTTAAACGTCAACAAGAAGAAGCTATGAAAAACGCGCTTAAAAAAATACAAGAAGTCAACGCTAACTATGCTAAACTTTCTGGCAGAAGTTACGGCGATGGTCTTGTTGACACTTACAAATTAGATGATGCTGAAATTGCCGTTGTCGTTGTCGGCTCAACAGCAGGCACGTTAAAAGTGCTCATTGATGAGCTTCGTAATGAAGGCATTAAAGCAGGGCTTTTACGATTACGCACATTCCGTCCGTTCCCCGCTGAGCAACTTCAAAATGCACTTAAACATCTTAAAGCCCTAGCCGTCATGGACAAAAGCATGTCGTTTGGTGGCTTAGGTGGACCCGTATTTGCTGAAGTCCGCAATGCACTATTTGACCTCAAACAACACCCACTTATCATCAATTACATTTTTGGTTTAGGCGGCAGAGACAGCAACCCCCTTGGATTGCGAAAAGTCTTTGAGAATCTGCAACAGGTAGCTAAAAGCGGTCAAATCGAAGATATTGTGCACTATTTAGGATTAAAAGAGTAGAGAGGAAAATAGATGACAACAACAACTCAAGACTGGAAGTTCACTGCAAAAGATGTTGCCCTTAAGCCTGATTTGTTTCTTTCGGGTCATAGAGCATGTGCAGGATGTGGTCCGGCAACTGTGCTTCGGATGATAATGAAGGCAACTCGTGGTCCAACTATTGTAACTCAAGCAACGGGTTGTATGGAAATTGTAGGCTCAATATACCCCTATACTTCTTGGGGTTTACCTTGGCTTCACACTGCCTTTGAGAATGCCGCAGCAAACGCTTCTGGTATAGAGGCTGCAATTAAGGCGATGCGTAAAAAAGGTAAAATTAAGCAAGAACATATTGATGTTATTGCCATTGCAGGCGATGGTGGCACCTATGACATTGGTCTGCAAGCATTGTCAGGTGCTATTGAGCGTGGTCATGACTTTCTTTTTGTACTATATGACAATGAGGGTTACATGAACACAGGTATCCAGAGAAGTGGTGGAACTCCAACAGGGGCATCTACAACAACAACGCCGGCTGGAACTGCTATACCTGGTAAGCTTGAGAAGAAAAAACCCATAACTGAAATTATCATGGCGCACGAACTCGAATACGTTGCAACTGCTACACCTTACTACTGGAAAGACATGCTAACCAAGGTCAGAAAAGGCTTAGAAGTTGAGGGCCCCGCATTTTTACACATATTTGCCCCTTGCCCACGTGGCTGGAGAACTGATCCATCAAAGACAATGGCATATTCAAAACTCTCAGTTGAAACCTGCGTTTTCCCAATATGGGAAGCAACAAACGGCAAACGTGCACTATCAACACCAAGCAAAATGTACTCTTTAGCTCCAGAAAAGAAAAAACCCGTTACAGACTACCTTAAAGATCAAGGCCGTTTCCGCCACTTGTTTAAACCAGAAAATAAGCACATAATTGACCAAATTCAACAGGTAACTGACGAACGCTGGCAAAAATTGCTTAAACAATGCGAACAAGCCTAACCTCCTTTCTATTTTTAAGAACATTTTTTTGTTGTGGTTGTTAGATTTCAATCACAAATTTTTATTTGTCTTCTAAGTTAATAGTAATTTGCTGAAAGAATTATGTCGTTTGGCAGAATAACCGCTACTAGCATGGCTCTGTTTTAGTCCTGTACTATGGGGCTTAGGCTCCCAAATGTGCATTTCTAAACAACCTGCGAGGAATGGATAATCTGCCAGACGGCACCTGTAACTAATTTTATTTCTGAGTGTTCGGACACATTTGTGTTGGATTTTTGTTTTTTGTTATTGCATTTTTAGTGGTAGTTTTATTGTGAATTTTGTACCTTTACCTACTTGACTTTCACATTCTATATCGCCCTCTTGAGCTTCTACCAATCGTTTCACAACAGATAGACCTAAGCCTTGCCCTTTTGCTCTAGTTGTCATCATTGGTCTGAATAGTTTTGACTTAACTTCATCAGGGATGCCTACACCTGTGTCTTCAACGGTTATTATTAGTGTATCTTCTTTTTTGGTGGTAATTATTTCTAGTCTGCCACCGTTTGGCATAGCTTGAATAGCGTTTGTAATTAAATTTGTCAAGATACGGTTAAGAAACGTTACCTCAATTTTGACTTTATTCTCAAAGTCACATGAATGGAAAACATCAATGTTATTTGGTATGTCTATATTATTTAAAAAGCCATCAATTACCCCATAGAGGTTGTCAACTTCTATTATTTCGGGGTCAAGTTTTCTGCTGTAATCTTGTAAATCAGCCACTATATTATTGATGTACATTACGTTTTTTTCTATTCCTTCTAAGCTTTCAGTAACGTCTTTTTTTATTGAAATTTCTTCAGGCATAGAAATTAAAAAATTTTTTAACAAATAGATATTGCTAACTATGACCTGTAGAGGATTGCGTATGTCATGTCCTACCATACCGGCGGTTTCACCTATAGCGGCAAGTCTTTCTTTCTCTTGAATTTGACGTTCTAAATCTTTACGTTTAGTAATATCATTGAATAAAACGGCAATTTTGTCTTTTGCTACTGGTATGAATTGAGTTTCAAAATTTCTTCTAACTTTATCATTGTAATATTCATAACTTAGGGGTTTACCTGTTTTAGCTGTTTTTTCAACATAGTCATACCAGTGCTGCTCTACTGTTTGTGTACATTGCTTTTTGTGTTTACCTATTAAATCCGAGGCCTTAATTCCCGTTTGCCGTTCATAGGCGGGGTTAACTTCTAAGAGCACAAAATCTTCAACGTTGCCTTGCTCGTCAAAAATTAGCTCTAGCAATTCAAAGCCTTGATCTAGACGTTCAATAAGTCTTGTTAAAATTTCTTGACTAAAAAAAGACATCTCTATTACAAGTTATTATTCTTTTGAGAAATAATAAACAATTCGGCAACTCGTTAGATTCTTTGTTCATTTTTATGGTGTTGCTTGCTAAATTAGGCTGTGTTTGCGTTTTTTGTTTGCTAGACAGTTTTGTGTTCAAATTCAAACAAGCTAACAAAACGTTTCCTAAATGCCCTTAATTGGTGTCTAATTCTTTTGCAGAGACTGCATAAACCTTTAATAATTGGAAGACTGATGTGTTAACAAATTCCATATTTAATATTTAAAAGAGGAAGTAAAGTATGAGCAAATCCGATAAACCCCACTTAAATATTATCATCATGGGGCACGTTGACAACGGCAAATCAACAACCACAGGACACTTACTGTATCTAGCAGGCGTTATCGATCAAAGAACAATCGACGCATACCAGGCAGAAGCAGAACAAATGGGTAAAGGCACGTTCCACTTCGCGTGGGTTCTTGACAATCTAAAAGAAGAACGTGAACGCGGTGTCACCATTGACCTTCGATTCCTACAATTCCCAACAAAGAAATACAACATGACTGTTATTGATGCACCAGGTCACAGAGACTTTATCAAAAACATGATTACAGGCGCAAGCCAAGCTGACGCCGCTATTCTCTTCAGTTCAGCCAAGAAAGGCGAATTTGAAGCAGGCATTGGCGCTGGCGGTCAAACACGTGAACACGCATTCCTTGCATTCACCTTAGGCATACGCCAGATAATCGTAGGAATTAACAAAATGGACGATTCAACAGTTAACTGGGGCAAAGAACGTTATGACGAAATGAAAAACGAAATCTCAAGAATGCTCCGCATGGTCGGTTTCAAGATTGAGAAAGTCAACTTCGTTCCAGTTTCAGGTTTGAAAGGCGACAACCTAACTAAGAAAAGCGAAAACATGCCGTGGTATACTGGTCCAACTTTAATGGAAGCCCTTGACGAACTAGAACTTCCAGCAAAGCCAACAAACAAACCACTCCGTGTTCCAGTCCAAGACGTTTACACAATCACTGGTATTGGTACAGTCCCAGTGGGCCGAGTAGAAACAGGTGTTCTCAAACCAGGCTCAAACATAATCTTTATGCCATCCAACAAAACTGCTGAAGTCAAATCCATAGAAATGCACCACACTAGCATACCAATGGCAGAACCAGGAGACAACATTGGCATAAACGTTAGAGGCATTGCAAAGAATGATGTCCACCGCGGAGACGTCGCAGGTCCAGTGGACAATCCACCAACTGTCGCAAAAGAATTCATTGGCCAAATTATCGTCATCTACCACCCAACAGCAATCGCAGCCGGTTACACACCAGTACTCCACTATCACACAGGTCAAATTGCAGTCAAATTCGTTGAATTAATCAAAAAGATTGATCCAAGAACAGGACAAGTATCAGAAGAACACCCAAGCTTCCTAAAAACAGGAGATGCAGCCTGGGTACGCATGGAACCATTACACCCAATTGCAATCGAAGCATTCACTGAATTCCCAGAACTCGGCAGATTTGCAATCCGAGACATGGGCACAACCGTCGCAGCAGGCGCCGTTAAAGAAGTAACCAAAAAGGGTCTATAAACCCTCCATTTTAATTTTTTTAAAAAACAAATTATTGCTTTTTTGAATAATTGAATTTTTATTCGTAGCTTTATTGTTAATACTGTTCTTTTATTTCTTGGATAATTACTGCTGGAATTACACAAATTATGCAATAATAAGAAAATGTCTAAATATTTTTCTGCCATATTTTAAACGTAAACTTTGCCAAATTAAGGAGAAGTGAACAATGACTCTCTTGAAGTTGTCGCAGGAAGCTCTTGATAGGCTTAAATGTGCAACAAGTGACTCTGGAAATATTTTCCATTTTTTAGGGTTTAGTTTGAACTTGCAAACAGGCGATTTACAAGATGTTCTTCAACAAAAAATCGTCTCACCAGCGATTAAGGATTCAACTATGTATAATCAAATCACTGAGTTACTGGTAAAGTACGCTTTTGCAGGTAAGCACGTTAGGATTGGTAAATTGGTTACTTTTAAGGATTTTTCTGGTGGATATGCCTATGAAAACGCGTTTTATCGACGTGTAGTTGATTCTATTGTAAAACTCTTTGGTAGTAACCCTCAGGAATTGCTTAGAGCTGCTGAATTGTTGGGTGGAAAGCAGCTTGAGTATGGAGATTATTCAGTTGAAATTGAAGCTTTACCGGGCATACCGTTAACACTTATTCTTTGGGCTGATGAAGAGCTGCCACCTACAGCAAACGTGCTTTTTGATGAATCCTCTGGTAAATTTTTTAATGTCGAGGATTTAGCATTGCTTTCAGATATGACGGTTTGGCGTTTATCAGTGGCACAAAATATGTTGAGAGGTAAAGTGTAGGTTTGTTTTGTTTTTGGTGTAATTTTTGTTTTACTGTAAATGGTTCTCTGCAGCTTTATGCATAAAATTTGCTAAAGAAACTTGATATAAAAGGTTAATAACTGAGTAAACCAAAAAATTGAGAGCAAACATTTCATTAAGAAATCTGTAATTGCTATTGTTGAATGTGGTTACCTAAGTTTAGTCACAATTTTTTATATCTTAATGAGACGTGTGGATTAGTTTGGGTGTAGGTGTACGATTAACGAAAATAGAAAAGTAAGAAGCTACAGTTCTGGTAATGGTTTTGAGCAAGTACCTTCTAAGAAGGGCCGGGCGACTTCTATTAAAGATGTGCCACTTGAGGAGCGACGTAAGCAAGCTAATAAGCCATTATATCTCATTAGGTATGATTAACTCTTTTTTTTGTTAGAAGCGTAATAAAAATAAAGCGGGAGTGTAGGTTAACTTTAGTTTGATGCTTTATGTCTGGCATGGAGACGCTTGTTCCATTTATTGGTGATAAAAAGAAAGGTGAAGAGCCGACAATAATTGTTGATAGTCGTGAAGCTAGTAGTGCACAAAAAATTGTTAAAGGTTTAATTGAAAAAGGTGTAACGATTAAAACTCAGATGCTAGATAAGGGTGACTATATCCTCTCTGATCAGTGTGCTGTGGAGAGAAAAACCGTTAATGACTTTGTCTATACATTGACTAGGCGTTATTTGTTTGAGCAACTTTTTCTAGTAAAAGACGTTTATCCTAAGGCTTTACTTGTTCTTGAGGGTTATTTGCCGGTAGTTTATAAGTACAGTAGTATTCAGCCTCAGGCCGTTTGGGGTGCTATGTTTAACTTGGCAAAAAATGGTATTGCTATAATTAATACGGGTTCATATAAAGAAACTGTTGATTTTCTTTACACTGCCGCAAAGCAGGAGCAAATTGTTGAAAAACGAAGCCCTATTGTGCATGCATTTAAGAAATGTGCCACATTGTCAGATGCCCAAATTTATTTTGTAGCCAGCCTGCCAAGTATTGGACGGGAAAAAGCCACGGCTATCTTGGATGCATATCAAACGCCAGTTAATGCGTTAATGAATGTAGAGCAATGGTCTAAGACCGTTAACGGTTTAGGTCCCGTTATTACTAACAAGGTAAAAGAGGTTATCTCCACACCTTATAAGGAATCCAAACAGCAGCAGGACTGTAAAACAGAAGAAACCCAATAAAATCTCTCTGCATAACCTATAATAGACTGTAAGCCTCAAATAGCCATAACTTTAGAGAAGGCAAACGTAATAAAATGAACAAGATTAAAATTTTACTCACAGTGCTTTCCATTCTAATAACCGTCACACCAATAGCTACGCAAGTACTCATACACCGTGATAATCTCCTCGGCCTCGTCATACCGGCCACAATTAATGACCTGCTAAATGCCAGCGTCGATGGCATAGATACAGCAGATGATGTTGAACTTGCGGGTATATCTTTTCCACTTCCAGCTCTTTCAGATGAGCCGGTTTTCTTCCAAAATAACACAGTCAAATTAATGTATACATTTACTAATCCATTAAACAACGAAATCACCGTAACAGCCATGGACGCAGAAATCGTCTGCACTGATCACGGCTTCCTGATAGGTAATGCCTCTATTGAACCTACAACTTTAGAACCAAAACAAACCCTAGACATCCCTGTAACCTGTCTATTGTCACCTCAAGCTTTAGAGCACATTAAAACAAGCCATCAAGGTCAAGACAGCATAAAAGCTGAATTTAAAAATTTCAGCGTTGAATTATCTGGCGTAACAATTCACATGGATCACCGAAAACTCGGTTACATTCAGGCCCCCATGTTACCTATCGCTCTTAACCACTTACTTAGGTGACAAACTAATGCATTTAGACAATTTGAATGAGTACCTAACCAAAATTAACTGGTTTGGTGTTGCAGGCGGCATCTTAACACTTATCGTTATACTAGTTTCACTGTATAATCCTTGGTGGCAATTAATCGTAGGCGAAGGCATAATGAAAGTCAATGCCTCACCAATGAACACCAACTTTGGCTTGCTAGGAACACAATTCACCGTTCCCCTAATTTACGCCTTAAACATAAGCAGCATTCTAACATTTTCATGCAGCGGCATAATCATGCTCATCTACTCCATAGCTCCAACTAAGCCATACGCAAAAGACCTACTTGGATTTGCATGGAAAAAACCCCTATACTCCGTCATCACCAGCGTAATAGGCCTAACCATAATTATTTTCATCGCACAGATAATTCTAGGAATGTATATCCCAGTAATAGGCACAGCAACCGTCACATTACCCTCAAAATTCACAGGAGACGTAACCATAAAAGCAATAATTTCATCTGCTTTCCAATGGCCACTTTACCTTGCCGTCACAGCAGCTATTCTATGCATAACCGCAAAAATCTACCACAACAAAAAACTTGTACAAACAGTAAAGTAAACATTAAACGAACTTCCTTTTTTCATCTCACGGGTAAGTTTAAAGGCTTAAGCAGCATAAACATTAAACTTAACAAAAACCCCTATGTAGCCTGTTTGGGGCTGTCGGCTAGTTTGGTCCAGGCTTGTAGCCTCGGGCGCTATAGACCCCGGTTCAAATCCGGGCAGCCCCACCAATCAAATGATACGTTGCACCATTTTTTAATAAAATAAAACTTTCCTTTATTTTCTATTGTTGGTCAATTTTTTTTCTCCAGTGTCGTTATCCTTTTTTGGAAATAAACAAACAAAATAGCCACAATAACAATCAATGCTACAATAACGCTTACACAAATAATCACAATATCCCTCAAACTAAAACCAGCTACAATAGACGTTCCACCATCTCCACTTGGCTGTGGACTGATAGGCGAGTTAGTTGGTGGGTTAGTTGGTTCTGGACTGGTTGGTGGGTTAGTTGGTTCTGGACTGGTTGGTGGGTTAGTTGGTTCTGGACTGGTTGGTGG
>JGI24705J35276_12238493_pt1 | contig 23921 bp, 21 predicted proteins | sample TergutNt197P4_FD_35276 | JGI IMG/M metagenome (IMG submission 35276) | reverse complement strand
CAGATGGGCTGGCCCTTGGAAAAGTTGAAGAATTATCGACCCTCCGAAAAAGAGCCTTTCATGAACGACCGGCAGAAGGAATACTTCCGCCAGAAGCTTCTCATCTGGAAGGACGAGATACTGAAGGAAGCGAAGCTCACGTTGCAGGCGCTTCAGGAGGAAAACGTCAACCATCCTGACCTTGCTGATCGCGCATCATCCGAGACCGATCGTGCCATCGAGCTCCGCGCCCGCGACCGTCAGCGCAAACTGATCGCAAAGATCGATGCCGCACTGCAGCGGATCGAGGACAATACTTACGGCTATTGCGAAGAGACCGGCGAGCCAATCTCGCTGAAGCGGCTGGAGGCCCGCCCCATTGCGACCTTATCGGTGGAGGCGCAGGAGCGTCACGAGAAGCGCGAAAAAGTCTATCGCGACGAGTAGATTGATCGCGATCCGACGTTCTTGTCTGCATTCCCGTCGATTCGCCTAAAATCCCGTGTTATGCGGCATCGCGGGCCCGATTTCCGTTTGCAGGCCAACGCGATCGACCTGAGACCTGCAATGTCAGTAACGCGGTGTTCCGCTTCGCTTGGATGCGTCGCACCTCGTTGAGGCGCGCAAGATCAAAGAACAACTGAGTGTCGTCGATGGACCGGAAGCTTGAGACCGCCCAAATGATCGCGACCGCGCGTCGAAACCGCACACCGCTCGGGCGGCTGGAGGCGCCGCCTCCAGACGAGGCGGAGGGATATCAGGTGCAACGCGCGCTGCACGATCTGCTCTTGCCGGATAGTGGTGCGCTGGTTGGCTACAAGCTCGGCTGCACCAGTGTCGTGATGCAGAAGTATATCGGCATCCGGCATCCCTGTAGGGGAGGGGTGTTCGAAAAGGGTATGCACGGGAGCGGCGCGCGGCTTGCCGCCGACGATTACATCCGCCCCGGCGTCGAATGCGAGATCGCGGTACGTTTGGCGCGCGATCTGGTGCCGGGTGAAGCACCGTTCACCGCGGAGTGGGTGGCAGAGGCGGTTGAGGCCTATTATCCCGCAATCGAGATTGTCGACGACCGCTATGTGCTATGGGCGACGCTGGGCGCGCCGACACTGATCGCGGATGATTTCTTCGCCGCCGGCTGCGTCTTGGGGAGGCCGGTCTCGCGTTACGCCGCGCCCGATATCGGGGCCGTTGTCGCCCGCGCTACCGTCAACGGTAAGGAAGCGGGCCGTGGGGTCGGCGCCGACGTGCTCGGCCATCCCCACAATGCGCTTGCGTGGCTCGCCAATCATCTCGCCGCCGAGGGCAGGGGTTTGCATGCCGGGCAGATCGTTTTGACCGGCAGCCTGATCAAGACGTTGTGGCTGAAGGCCGGCGACCATGTCGCGATGGAGTTGCAAGGATTGGGGCGGGTGGAGGTGAAGTTCACCTGAGACTTGTGAATCTACTATAATTCTAACGATTTCGGGCGTGCGGGAGCGAAAAGCCGGCAGGCAGAAGCAGATAGTGAGAGCAGAACTGTGCGGCGACGATCTTGGCGGTTCCTCATTGAGCGTTTGCGTACTGTCGCGAAGATCGACTTCGCGCCAGGCCTTTCCGGCTTGGAAGTGCTGGGGATCGAAGCCCGCTACGGTTTCCGGTTTCCGCCAGATCTGCGGGATTTTCTGCAAACGGCTTTGCCACGCGGAAGGCGTTTTCCGGATTGGCGCAACGGAGATGAGGCCCGGTTTCGGGCTTGGTTCGACCTGCCGAGAGAGGGCGTTGTGTTTGATGTCCGCCAAGGGTTCTGGTTGCCTGAGTGGGGCGAACGTCCTCACGACGAGCGGGAGGCGATAGGCCAAGTCGAGGCTCTCATTGCAGCCGCACCAAAGCTTATTCCTGTCTATGCACATCGCATGATGCCTGCGGACCCCCATCTCGCAGGCAATCCGGTGTTTTCCGTACATCAGGCCGACATTATCCACTATGGCCGCGACCTTGAAGCCTACTTGAACCACGAATTTCTTGGTGCGGATTATGGAGCGTCTTGTACTGACTGTCGGACCATTGCCTTTTGGGACATCCCACGCTTTCAAGAGGTGCGCTGGGCCAAGAACGGAGCCTATAGATATGGCGGGCTGGAAGAAAACCTCTGATGTTCGCTGAAATTACGGTGACAGCAGTAGCGCACTGGAAACGCAATCGAGTCCCGGGAACGATCCATCGCGGCCACGACGGATGATAGCGAATTGAAATGTAAGCCAGTAAGTGTCTCGCGGGCGTGCCGCAATCCTATCCAACTTTCCGACTACGGCGCTACACTACGTGCGCTGGCTGATTCGGCGGATGATGGCGGTCGACGGGGATATGATATGGCATTTTTCAGGCGTGAGTTCAGTCCTCTCGAGCGTTTCGAGAGCGCGCTGAAGAGCAAGAAGGCGGAGCGGCAGAAACTGGTCGACCGGCTCAATCTCGCTGAATCCGAGCTGGCGAAAACGCGTGCAGCGGCTGAGCAGCTTGCAATGGCCGACGCTGGTAATGCCGCGCTTGAGCGTGCGGAGGCCAGGCTGCGTTCGGTTGAGGATCGCGTCAAAACGCTGCGTGCAGCCGTGGCGGAGTTTGACGAAGAGATTGCCGCAACCGACCGTGCCCTGGCGGATGCCCTGGCGCAGCGCGAGCGGGATTTGCTCGCGGATCGTATTGAGGCAGTTGCGACCTCGATCGAGCGAGCCGTGCCGGGATTTGCTTCGGGCGCAACCGCGCTGATCGACGCCGCCGCCAAAGGCGCGGCGATTGCAGCAGAGGCGACTCGCTTCTCTGCCGATGTGGAAGAGGTGCGACGCGAGGTGTTGGGTGCTGCGGGCATCGTTTGCTGGGAACTGCGGACGCTTGCGGCGCGTGCACGGGTGGGTAATGCAAACGTTGCGTCGCCGCTGCCGGAATCCGTGCAGCCCCAGCTTCCGGGGATTGATCGGCAAATGATCTACACGCTCAACCCGCTCAAGTGGCAGGAGGGCAGCGAGGTTCGCAAAGTGCCGGCCTTCGCGCCCGTTGAATTGCCGAAGACGTTGCTGCCGATCGCCCTGCAGCGTCAGCACGTGGATCATCTGCATGCAAGGCGCGTACAGACCTTGATGCACGTTCACGGCAGCGGCGGCCCACAGGGCGAGCCGTCGTTGGACGATGCGCAGTACATCGATCTCGATGTCCTCGCAAAGGAGGACTTTGCCAAGGAGGCGGAAGCAACCCCGCAGACCAACGTCGCTTGAGCGGGTGTCCTGGCAGTTTGAACGGCGGCGTTCACGTCGGCCTGGGGCAGGATCGCTTGCGTGCGACGATGAATGAGTGACCTTGGTGTGGCAGCTCAAACGCCGAAACTGAGCCAAGAAGCTGGCTCGGATCGAGGTTCCTAATCCTTATTCGGACGATCTCCCTTCGAGCACGTTCGCTTACCGCAACACTATGCCCGATCAGGACGTGACGAGAAGAGCTCTGCGCGTACGTCTAGGAAGAAGGTTTTGGACGACCGAGGAGTGAGGCCATCTCCTCTTCAAGAGATTCGAATCCGCTTTTGGCTGGCGCGGCGGGTTCGCGTTCGTCGTCTAGCGGAGATGGGACGGTGGGGGGCTCTGGCGCCACCGGAGGCGCGACGGCATCGGCGGCTGGGCGCCGCAGCGCGGCTTCCAGCCGCTGCGCCATGTCGGCGATATTCTGGTCGGCGTTGGAAGTTGGCTGCGGTTGCGGGGGCGCAGGGGAAGGCGGTGGTGGCGGTGGCGTCGTTGCGGCTGCGCGCTGTTCAGGCGCGCGAACTGGTGGCACCTTCGACGGTTCGCTGTGCCGCTGTGGACGTGACATCATCGGTTCGAGACGCGCGATCCGCGACATGGGTTCGGTACGCAATTCGCGCTCCGGTATTGCGGGTGCCTGACGGCGGGTTTCCTCGGCAAAGGAAGGCCGTGCAGGCCGCGGCAGCGATACGGGCGGTTCAGGCAGTTGCGGCTCGGGAAGCTCAAGCGGTTCTGTGCCAGCACCTTCGTCGGCCCAGCCGGCCCCCGGCTCGTGGAGAGGCCCAATCCGTGGCAGTTCCGCCCCCGTCCGCTGCGGCGACTGGTCGCGCGCGGGTGTGGCGCGTACGATATTGGTTTCCACGACGATGTCTGTGGGGCCGCCGATCATTAGCAGATGCTCGACATTGTCGCGACGCACCAGCACTAGGCGGCGCCGGTTATGATTGTCGATAGGGGTGGCATCAATCACGGCAAGCCGTGGCGCCCTTCCGCGTTGGCTATTGGTAGCCATCTCGTCGCCGGCGAATCGACGGGAAAGCCAGAAAACCAAGCCGACCAGCGCCAGGGCCAGGATGACAACGACAATGATGGTCAAGAGCTGCATGCTTGTCCCCGGCAAATGGCGCCTTGCTCAAGTCTCCCGCCGGTTGATGGCGATAGCCAGCCGCGCAAAGAGGCCCAAATCGCGCCGAACTCTTAAATTCCCCACGGCTCGAAAGGCCGTCCCCAATGTCTTAATAACCCATGAATCGCCCGATCCAAAATGACTTCTTGGGATTCCGAGAGCCGTGGATTGTTTGGTTAACGTGCATCTTGGGCTGGCAGGGCGGCGTCAGAAAATCGCAAGAAACTACTGGAAATGGCCGCAATCGGAGAATTAGCTGGTGTGATGGACTTGCGCCCGCGGGCCCGATTCAGGCAGGGAGGAACCGCGCGCGCCAAAGCGCGTCAAACTCCTGCCGACGGGCGCACTGCTCCAGATGATCGCCGAAACCGACCACGATCTGTTACCCGACCCTGGCGTGGTCCATGAGCCGGCGCCACGCTCTGGCAGCATCGCGCTGGTGCTGCTAGTGGCAGCCGGGTTGGTCGCCATTGCGGTAGGGCTGATGATACTGGGCCGGACGCAGGAGCAGCCCTTTATCCTGGCCGTCCTCGCCCTCCTGGCGACGGTCGGTCTGTTCAACCTGTTCGCTTTCGCCGCGGGCATTATCCGCTTCGTCACCCGAACCGGCGAGGATCCTGTCATAGGGCGCATCGCCGACCAGGCCTTCGAAGGGCTTGCAGTCACCGATCCGCACGGACACGTGGTCTATTCCAACGCGGCCTATCTGACGCTGACCGGCGCAGCCAGCCCCCAGGACGTCCGTCCCGTGGAGCGAGTGTTCATCGGCAATCCCGATGTTTCGGAAGCCGTCTTTCGCCTCCTGAAGGCGGCGCGTGAGGGCAAGCGGCAGCAGGAAGAGGTACGAATCGCCGGACAGAGCGGCAGCCAGGGTCGTTGGTTGCGCATGCGGGTGCGTCAGCTCGGCGCCAGCAAGCGTGAATCGAAATATGCAGTGTGGTCGATCGCCGACATCACGCGTGACCGCGAGCGTCAGGAGGATGTGTTCCAGGAGCTGCAGCACGCGATCGAATATCTCGATCACGCGCCGTGCGGCTTCTTCTCGGTCAATCCAGCCGGCGAGCTCGTCTATGTCAACGCGACGCTTGCCAACTGGCTCGACTACGACCTCGCCGAAATCGGCTCGGGTGGGCTGAAGCTGACCGACGTTGTCTCCGGCGACGGCGCCTCACTGCTCACCTCGATCGTGGCGATGCCCGGTGAGGTTAAGACCGAGGTATTCGACATTGATCTGCGCATGCGGACCGGCAAGACCATGCCGGTGCGGCTCTATCACAAGCTCGCCTTCGGCGCCGACGGCGTGCCCGGGCCGTCGCGAACACTTGTGATCAGTCGCGCCCGCGACGAGCGCATCGATCCCGAACGCGCTGCCGAAGTGCGCTTCATGCGCTTCTTTGACCATACCCCGATGGCGATCGCCACCGTCGATCGAGGAGGGGCGGTGGTTCGCGCCAATGCGCGCTATGCCAAGCTCGTGCAAAGCCTCAATCTCGACGGTGCGACAAACAAGTCGATCTTCGGCGCGATCAATGCCCGCGATCGCCATCTGTTGATTGCGGCGATCAACCAGGCGGCCGAAGGGCAGGCGGACATCCAGCCGGTCGAGGTAATGCTGGAAGGCGCCAAGGAGCGTTGGGGGCAGTTCTTCGTCACCCCGGTCGAGGAGGACGAGCGCGATACCGAAGTAGCGATCGTCTACATGCTCGAGACCACCGAACGTCGTGCGCTGGAGATCCAGATCAACCAATCCCAGAAGATGGAGACGGTAGGCCAGCTCGCCGGCGGGATCGCGCACGACTTCAACAACGTGCTGTCCGCCATAATGATGGCAAACGACTTCCTGCTGAACGCGCACAAGCCGACCGATCCGTCGTTCCAGGACATCATGCAGATCAAGCAGAACGCCACGCGCGCCGCGACGCTGGTGCGGCAATTGCTGGCGTTCTCGCGCAGGCAGACGCTGCGGCCGCAAGTGCTGGATATCGGCGACGCGTTGTCGGATCTCACCATGCTGCTGCGGCGGCTGATCGGCGAGAAGGTCAAGCTCGATCTGGTCCACGCGCGCGACCTGTGGCCGGTCAAGGTCGACGTCTCGCAGTTCGAGCAGGTGATCGTCAATCTCGCGGTCAATGCCCGTGACGCCATGTCCGGCGGTGGCAAGCTGACCGTCCGCACCGCAAATGTGTCGGCGGAGGATGTCGCCCGGCTCGTGCACAAGGGCTTGCCGGCGGCCGACTATGTGCGGATCGAGGTCGCCGATACTGGCACCGGCATTCCAGTCGAGATTCGTGACAAGATCTTCGAGCCGTTCTTCTCGACCAAGGAAGTCGGCAAAGGGACCGGTCTCGGGCTTTCCACGGTCTACGGCATCGTCAAGCAGACGGGCGGTTTCATTTACGTCGATTCAGAACCCGGGCAGGGCACCACGTTCCATATCTTCCTGCCGCGACACTCTGTCGAGCCCGAAACCCACACCGAGACGCCAGCTGTCAGTGGTGCGGCGAAGGAGCCTGCCGCTGCCGAGGCCAAGCCGCGCACCGATCTCACGGGTCAGGGAACCATTCTTCTCGTCGAGGACGAAGAGGGGCTGCGCTCGCTCAATGCGCGCGGCTTGCGCTCGCGCGGCTACAGCGTGGTTGAGGCCTCCAACGGTATTGAGGCGCTGGAAGCGCTGGAGGAGCAGAGTGGCACGGTCGATCTCGTGGTCTCCGACGTGGTCATGCCGGAGATGGACGGACCGACGTTGTTGAAGGCGATCCGTGAGCGCAATCCCGACATCAAGATCATCTTCGTTTCCGGTTATGCGGAAGACGCCTTCGAGAAGAGTCTGCCCAAGAACCAGCAGTTCGCGTTCCTACCCAAGCCCTTCACGCTGAGCCAGTTGGTTGCGGCGGTGAAGGAGACAATGAATCCGACATAGGACACAGATCGCAGCCGTGAAGCCGAGTTCCCGTCGATTCCGCGGGGTGACATGGGCGAAGGCATGTTGCTACCTTCCCGCGACCGAGGGCCGCAGGGGTGCGACCCCATAGCGGCTTCACATTTTTGCAGCCCTCCCCATCTTAAGATCTCTTCTTAAGAGCGCTTCGCTTTGTCGGGTTATCTAGGAAATGAACATGAATTTTTCGCAACGTGGTCGAGGCCTCATCAAGACAATTGCTGTCGTTCTGGCGCTGGCGCTGCCGACAGCGATCGTAGTCTCCTCTGCGGACGCCCGTGTCGGCCGTGGCTTTGGCTCCGGTTCGCGCGGCTCACGGACCTTTTCGGCGCCGCCGCCGACGTCGACCGCGCCGGGTACGGCTAGTCCACTCAATCGGACCTACAGCCAGCCCGGCGTGAACAGTACTGCGCCGGCCGGCGGGGGCTTCTTCAACCGTCCAGGCGGCGGCATGCTGCGGGGCCTCGCTGCTGGTTTCATCGGCGCCGGTCTTTTTGGCCTGTTGTTCGGCGGTGGCCTGTTTGGAGGTCTCGGCGGCCTGTCCTCAATTCTCGGCCTGATGCTCCAGATCGTGCTGGTGGTCTTCCTGGTGCGGATGGCGATGTCTTGGTGGCAGCGCCGGAACGCGCCGTCGGCGGCCTATGCCGGCGGTGGTGTCGGCTCGGGGCCCGAGGCGAACTACCGCACCGGTTCTGGGGGCATGGGCTTCGGGTTCGGCTCAGGCAGTGGCCCGATCGAAGTCCAGCCGGCTGATTACGAAGCCTTCGAGCGGCTGCTAGGCGAGATCCAGACTGCGTGGTCGAACGAGAACATCGCGAAGCTGCACACGCTCGCGACACCCGAAATGGTGTCCTATTTCGAGAAGGACCTCGGCGAAAATCGTGCGCGGAACGTCGTGAACAAGGTTTCTGATGTGAAACTCCTTCAGGGAGACCTGGCTGAGGCTTGGCGCGAGGGCGAAACAGAGTACGCCAGCGTTGCGATGCGCTTTTCGTTGATTGACAAGACAGTCGATAGCATCACCGGCCGGCTCGTCGAAGGCAGCGAGCAGCCGACCGAAGCGACCGAAATATGGACCTTCGCACGCCAGCGCGGCGGCAACTGGGAGCTGTCGGCAATCCAGCAGACTAATTGATTTGCCGCAGAGAGAGAAAAGGCGCTACGGGGATGCTCGTGGCGCCTTTTTTTCTTTGTCTTGTTCTTTTTTTGCCTTGTTCTTTGCTTTGGCTGGATTGCGTCGGCGGAGTATTGTTCCAGGCGGCGGGTTTTCTGTCAGCGGTCACATGCAAAACACTGCACGAAAATTGGAGGACTCGATGATCAGTTTGACCAGGCCGTTATTGAGCAAACTCCTGCTTCCTGCAGGCGTCACAGTCGCACTGGCGCTTGCCGTGGCTCAGCCCGCGACGGCGCAGACGACCGCGATGAGCTTCTTTGTGACATCGCAGGGTATCGGCAAGGGTGGTGATCTCGGTGGACTTGATGGTGCGGACCGGCATTGCCAGAACACCGCGGCAACGGTGGGCGCAGGCACCAAGACTTGGCACGCCTATCTCTCAACGCCGGCAACCGACGGAAAGCCCGCGGTGAATGCGCGCGATCGCATCGGCAAGGGGCCGTGGCAAAACGCCAAAGGCGTCGTGATCGCCAAAGATGTCGCAGAACTGCACGGTACCAACAACATCAACAAGCAGACAGCACTGACCGAGAATGGCGAGCAGGTGAACGGCTACGGCGACCAGCCGAACCGGCATGACATTCTCACCGGCTCGCAGCCCGATGGCACAGCGTTCAGCGGTCCCGATGATCGCACCTGCAAGAACTATACGTCGAGCACCCAGGGGGCGGTGATGCTCGGCCATTCCGACATCAGCGGGCCCGCGACCAACCCCAGCGTGAAGTCCTGGAACGCCGCGCATCCCTCGCGCGGACCGGACGGCGGCTGTTCGCAGGCGGACCTCAAGAGCACCGGCGGTGATGGCCTGCTCTACTGCTTCGCGGTGAACTGACAAATCCATTCCGACGTAGCGTGCCGGGCCCGGGTGAACCCGGTTCGGTCGAGCATCGGTCATTGGACGGAAGAAAAGGGGGCACTTTCCGCTACGCTCACTGTGGGCAGATCACGGACCTCTCTTATGAAATACGAGCTCTATTACTGGCCGGAGATTCAGGGGCGGGGCGAATTTGTCCGGCTCGCTCTGGAAGAGGCCGGCGCCGACTATGTCGATGTAGCGCGTAGCGGGCGAGGCATGAGCGCCATGATGAAGCTGATGGAGAAGGGCGGCACGCCACCCTTTGCGCCGCCGTTCCTGAAGGCGGGCAAGCTCGTCATCGGTCAGACCGCGAACATCCTGTTTTATCTCGGCCCGCGTCATGGCCTGGCACCGAAGTCGGAAAGCGGTGGGCTGTGGGTGCACCAGCTGCAGTTGACGATCACCGATCTGGTGGCGGAGATCCACGATACCCATCATCCACTCGGGCCCTCGCTTTATTACGAGGATCAGCGCCCACCGGCGAAGCGGCGCACCGCCGAATTCTGGACGGAGCGAGCGCGAAAATATCTTGGCTATTTTGAGCAGCTATTGGCCGACAGCGGCGGCAACTATGTCACGGGGCGTCGGCTCACTTATGTCGATCTGTCGCTGTTCCAGATTGTCGATGGCCTGCGCTACGCCTTTCCCAGGCGGATGAGGAGATTCGAAAACGAGGTCCCTGGCCTGATCGGCCTGCATGACAGCATTGCCGCGCGACCGAACATCAAGGCCTATCTCGACAGCGACCGCCGCATTCCCTTCAACGAGCAGGGTATCTTCCGGCACTACAGAGAACTGGATGGCTGAGTATTCGCTGGTCGGCGCATCCGGCGGCGCTTTGTTACCTGCTTCGACCGTCGACCGGCATCATCGCCAGTTTCGAAAGTTCGATGCCGTCGATGCAGCTGACATTGACCGCTACCACCTCGGTGCCATCGGGCTTTGTACCGAGTGCGAATACGTCGACGCCGCAGTCAGTGCAGAGCTGATGCCGGATCTTGCGGGTGTTGAACAGATATTCCTTTAGATTGTCCTGTCCGGCGCGAAGCTGAAAGCTCAGCGGTGGCAGGAAGACGAAGTGCAATCCCTTCTTGGTGCAGATCGAGCAGTTGCACGCCGTTACGTTCGCCAGATCGCTGGTGCATTCGAAGCGAACTTGGCCGCAATGGCAGCCGCCGGTAAAGGTTCTGCTCTCGGGCATGGTTCACCTCTTTACGCGAAGCCGGGCGAAACGATAGCGCAACTGCTGCGGCGGGTCACCCTTTGCGCTGCGAACTCAGTAAAGCTCTCGCATGCCACACGGCGTTTCGATGAACGCGCAATAGCGGAACCTCGGCCCGTGCTGTACCTGAGGCCCATTGCGCACACCTAGCCTTGCGTAGAGGTCTCTAACGCGCGCGGGCTCTGGATGTTCGATGTGGAACGAAACCAGCTTCGCTCCGAGATCTCTCATCGCGGGCGCCGGGCTTCCCTGCTCCCCCCAACTGATGACCGAAGGGGCAACACCGTCATCGGGTAGAGAGCCATCGGAGCGCACTGCGAAGAGCCAGGAGCGCTCGCCTCGTGAGACGTGCGTTTTCTGACCGAGTAAGTCACCGTGGCGAGCAAGCACGCGATCAAGGTCCTCTGTTTGCGCCACCCATCCGCGAAGACAAAAGCCATCGTCCCAAGCGGATTGGATGGTGGCGCCATGATCGAGCCCGAACCAACGCGGCCTGCCAGGCGGAGCGGCATCAGGATCGACGGCGATTACCTCAAGAAACACCTCATTGCTCAGGCGTAGTAGGAGATTGTGCGTCCCCATCTCAGGGTGCTTGCCTCCTGTCGGCATATCGATGCCCAGCCTCTCGCGGACATAATCTGAGCCGACTTTCAGAGATGGCGCGATAATTGTGAGATGATCGAGTTTCAGCATTTGTCTTATCGGCTCGCGGCTGTCACCCGTCCCGGCCGCGCGTGATCGTGATCGCCGCCTCGGTCTTGGTGCGCGTGCATTCCATATCGAGCCGGCGATAGCGCATCGCGACCTTGTCGCCGCGAAAGAAACCCATGCGGTTGAGGCATCGTGATGCGCCTGTCGTCGTGTCGTCCTTCGGAACGGTGAAGACTATCGCCGCGGCCGAGCCGACCAGCGCATAGAATTCAGGCTTCGGATTGCGGTCGCCTTTGGCATAGAGCTCGTTGGAGTAGCGTCGCCCGCGGCAGCCCAGCGACAATTCCTTGGCCGCCGGATGCGTCAGATAGATGATGTTGGCAGCCCTGAAGTTGACCTTCAATCCGTCGATCCCGTTCGCGAGTTGCTCGGCGATGTCCTCGCATTGGTCGGCGCGAACCGGGGAGGAGAGGGCGGCGAGTAACGCCAGTGTGGCGGCCAACAGCATCCCGCCGCAAAAGTTCGGTTTCAACGTCATGAGAAGCCCCTTCGGCGCCATTGAAGCCTCACTGGACGAATAGCGCAAGAGTGGGACGTTTTCCGCCATCCACGCGAAGTCAGAACCCGGGGAGGGCAGGGAGGCTTGAGCGCCCGGGGGCGCCGTCGGGAATTGTGGCGTGCTCACTTCCTTTTGCGAAAAAAGGGCTTAGAAAGGGGGCTATCCCCCTTGGTTTTAGCAGCTTGCCGGTACCCCGGCTGCCAACCTACGAGCGACCGATGAACGCCCCGACCGCCTTTCCCGACCAGAGCAAGCCTGTTCCGCCCTACAAGCACACGCCGCTGTTCCCGTTGGGGGCTGATACCACGCCGTACAAGAAGATCTTGGCGGAAGGGGTGCGGGTCGAGAAGGTGCTGGGCCGCGATATGCTGGTGGTTTCCCGCGAGGCGCTGCGGGCGCTGTCGGAAGCCGCCTTTGGCGAGATCAATCACTTTCTGCGCCCCGGCCATCTGAAGCAGCTGCGCGCGATCCTCGACGACGCCGATGCCAGCGACAATGACAAATTCGTCGCCTTCGATCTCCTGAAGAACGCCAACATCTCTGCCGGTGGCGTGCTGCCGATGTGCCAGGACACCGGCACCGCGATCATCATGGGCAAGAAGGGCTGCAACGTCATCACCGATGGCGACGATGAAGCGGCGCTGTCCGAAGGCGCGCGGGATGCCTATTTGCGCCGCAATTTGCGCTATTCGCAGGTCGCTCCCTTGTCGATGTATGAGGAGGAGAACACCGCCAACAACATGCCGGCGCAGTGCGAGATCTACGCCGAGGGCGAGGACGCCTACAAGTTCATGTTCATGGCGAAGGGCGGTGGGTCGGCCAACAAGAGCTTCCTGTTCCAGGCCACCCCGTCGGTGCTGACCAAGGATCGGTTGCTCGCGTTCCTGAAGGAAAAGGTGCTGACGCTGGGCACTGCGGCGTGCCCGCCCTATCACCTCGCGATCGTGATTGGTGGCACCTCGGCCGAGCTCTGCATGAAAACGGTGAAGCTTGCTTCCGCCCGCTATCTCGATGCGCTGCCGACCCACGGCTCGCCTGATGGCAATGCCTTCCGCGATGTCGAGATGGAGCAGGAAATCCAGAAAATGACGCAGTCGCTCGGCGTCGGCGCGCAGTTCGGCGGCAAGTATTTCTGCCACGATGTACGCGTGATCCGGTTGCCGCGCCATGGCGCTTCGTTGCCGATCGGGATTGGCGTGTCCTGCTCGGCTGACCGGCAGGTGCTCGGAAAGATCACCAAGGACGGCGTCTATCTGGAGGAACTGGAGCACGATCCTGCGCAATATTTGCCGCAGGTCGAGCAGTCGCTTGGCGGCGAGGTCGTCAAGATCGACCTCAACCAGCCGATGAAGGAGATTCTGGCGACGCTGTCCAAGCACCCGATCAAGACGCGCGTGTCGATGACCGGCACCATGATCGTCGCGCGCGACGCCGCGCATGCCAAATTGCGCGCGCGGCTGGAGAAGGGCGAGCCGCTGCCGGACTACTTCAAGAACCATCCGGTCTATTACGCCGGTCCCGCCAAGACGCCCGACGGCTATGCTTCCGGCGCGTTCGGCCCGACCACAGCGGGCCGCATGGATTCCTTCGTTGATCAGTTCCAGGCCGCCGGCGGCTCGATGGTGATGGTGGCAAAGGGCAACCGGGCACCAGCCGTTCGCGAGGCCTGCAAGAAATATGGCGGCTTCTATCTCGGCTCGATCGGAGGGGCTGCGGCAAACCTCGCCGAGCACTGCATCAAGAAGGTCGAGGTGCTGGAGTATCCCGAACTCGGCATGGAGGCCATCTGGCGCATCGAGGTCGTCGATTTCCCCGCATTCATCATCGACGACGACAAGGGCAACGACTTCTTCAAGGAGTTGAATTTGGGGTGAGGGCCTCAACGCTTACGTCGTTGCCGGGACACCAGAGAATGCTATGGCTGAATCGGTCGGATTGCGCCTGGTGTTGCGTTTCTGGAGCCTTACTCACTCCTGTCATTCCGGGGCGTCGCGAAGCGGCGAGCCCGGAATCCATAGCCACGGCTGGTGATTATGGATTCCGGGCTCCCTCGCTGCGCTCGGGCCCCGGAATGACGGATCAACCGTTGGACTCACAACACCAGAGGATCCGATACAATCAATCGGATCGTTCACAGCCTCGGATCAACTGGCTCGCTCTCCAGTGCCAGCAGGGCGAAAACGCATTCATGAACTTGGCGCAACGGTGCTCTTGCCACAAACCGCGCCAGCGCTTCATGGCCAAGAGCAAACTCCCTGAGGGCCATGGATCGCTTCCGTCCGAGTCCGCGTTCACGCAGGCGGGTCAGATTCTCCGGCAGGTCGTATTCCGGTCCATAGATGATGCGCAGATACTCAGGGCCGCGTACCTTCAGGGCCGGCTGCAATAATCCTTTCGCACCGCGCGGAGTGAAAGTGAGCGGCTTGATCACCATTCCCTCGCCACCGTTTTCCGTCAGTTCTTTCCACCACGCAACAGCCGCGCTGCAGGAGGCTTCGTCATGCACGGCAACGTCGCGCCAACGGGTTGCGGTCATGACGGCATCACCGGTCTCGACCAGTTTGCGAGCAATCGCCATGTGCCAATGATGGTCTTTGTCGAAATGCACAGCGCCTTCGCTGGCGAGGATATGGAACGGCGCGACACGCAGATCGTCGATGTTGCCGACCGGCCAAACGTAGGGCTGCCAGGCCTTGGCGTATTTATCCGCACGCTCAAGCCGCGCTGAAAAATGCTGACGTAATGCGACAACGTCGACGTTGCGTGCGCTTGTTCTCTCCATCGCCTCCAACGCCGCCGTTAGCCCGGCATGGGATGACGTCGCGACAGGTTGGTATTGCTGCTCAATCAGGCTCGATGCCTTGGCTGACCACGGCATGATTTCGGCATCGAGCACCAGCCAGTCAGTTTTGAGATCGTCCCAGAGGCTGGCTTTGTCCGCCGCGCGGCGCAGGCGGTCGAGCAGGGCGCCGGTGGTGCTGCGTTCGGGAAAGAAGGCGCGTCCGGTGCGGGTGAAGATTGCGCCGGCTTCGTCTGTGACGGTGCCGAAGCGGGTACGCGCAACCTTGTCATCGCGGCACAGAACAATGACCGCCCGCGAGCCCATATGCTTTTCTTCCAGCACAAGATGCGGCTGATTGCGTTCGCGGTAAAAGGCGAAGGCTTCTTCAGGGCGTTCCAGCCAGCCGTCGCGCTTGCTGGTTTCCACCGGCGACATGGTCGGCGGCAGATAGACGAGCCATTGCGGCGCCATGGCAAAGCGGCTCATCGCTTCGAGGGCTGCGGTCGCATTCTCCTCGGCCACCACGATGCGTCGCATGAAAGTGGTGTCAATCCAGCGCCGCCCGGACACATCCGCATGGTTCAGCAGGGTATCAGCTTCGGCCTGAGCCGAGCGCTGAGCCTTTTCCCAACCGAGTGGGCGAACAGGCGAGCAGTAAACTTGCTTGGCTGGAATGCCGACGATTTCGCGCTCTGGCCAGCGCAAAGCCGAAAGCTTGCCTCCGAAGACGCAGCCAGTATCGATGCAGAGCGTGTTGTTGACCCATTCCGGCTCCAGAACCGGCGTATGGCCGTAGATGATGGTCGTTTTGCCGCGGTAATCCTTGGCCCAGTCGTGCCGCACCGGCAGGCCAAACTCATCGCTCTCTCCGGTCGTTTCGCCATAAAGTGCGAAAGCCCGCACGGCAGGCGAGCCGCGCCCGATCATCTCTTCCTTGAGGCCGGCATGGGCAACAGCGAGTTTGCCGTCGTCTAGCCAGTAATGACTGCGCAGGTCATCGATAAAAGCTTTGACCTTGGCCCGGAACTCCGGCGGCTCATTCGCCAATTGGTCGATCGTGTCCTGAAGCCCGTGGCTGATCTGCACTTTGCGGCCGTTCATCCAGCGGTCGAGTTTCTTGTCGTGATTGCCCTGCACCACGTAACCGTGCCCGGCCTCGACCACCGCCATGACGATACGCAGCACATCGGGCGAGGCCGGACCACGGTCACAGAGGTCTCCGGCAAAGACCAGCTTGCGCCCGGCAGGCGGCGTGATCGCAACGTGCTTGGCGGTCCATGCAACGTCATAGCCAAGTGTGCGCAGAAGCTCCTGCAATTCCTCCGCGCAGCCGTGAACATCACCAATGATGTCGAACGGTCCGTGGTCCTGACGCTGGTCGGTCCAGAGCGGACGGCGCTCAATGGTTGCCGTCTCGATCGCTTCGACCGAAGACAGTTTCCAGATCTGGCGGAACCCCTCAAGGTGCAATTTGCGGAGCCCTTTGCGAATCTCCTGAATCATGCGTTGTGGCACGCCGGGGCCGAAGTCGCGATCGGGCCGCGCCTCGTTGCGCTCGATGCAGACGTCAAGACCGGGGTCGATGACGATGGCGACGGGCAGGGCGTGCCAGCGCCGCGCCAGTTCGATCCACTGCTTGCGGTCGGCGGCACGCACATTGGTGGCGTCGATGACCGCGAGCTTTCGGTGCTTGAGGCGTTTCTCGGCGATGGCGCCGACCAGTTCGAAAGCATCCGTAGAAATCGACTGGTCGGTTTCGTCGTCGGTTATCAGCGCCCGGCAGGCATCGGACGAGATGATTTCGGTCGGCTTGAACCAGCGCGAGGCGAAGGTCGATTTGCCGGAGCCGGTCGCGCCGATCAGCACAACGAGGGCAAAATCAGGAATGTCGATCAGGGTGTTGTTTGCTTCACTCATCTTGTCAGCACGGCCACTTGTGAGACATGCCCAAATTCCGGATGCTCTTCACCGATGCCGGAGAAGGTTGCGCTGTAGCCGTAATTTTCTTCGATGCCAGCGATCCAGGTGCGAAACTCGGCGCGGCTCCACTCGAAGCGGTGGTCGGAATGGCGGAAGGCGCCGGCGGTGAGGTTAGGGAACAGCACGTTGTAGTCGGCGTTCGGTGTGGTGACGACGACCGTTTTCGGTCTGGCCGCGCCGAACACCACATCACAGAGAGCCGCCATGCGGTCGGGATCAAGATGTTCGATCACTTCCACAAGTGCTGCAGCATCAAGCCCGTGCCAGCGTTCGTCGCGATAGGTCAATGCGCCATGCAGAAGCGTGACCCGCTCGCGCGTGGTGTCGCCTGGGCGGTCAAAATGCAGTCGTTCAGCGGCGCGTTCCAGGCAGCGGGTTGAGGCATCGAGCCCGATGATCTTGTCAAACTGGCGATTGCGCACCAGCCGCGCCAGCAACTTGCCTTCGCCGCAGCCGAGATCGGCAACACTCTTGGCTCCGCATGCGGCAAGCAGATCCACGACCGTATCGAGCCGCAGGTCGTGCAGGTTGAAAGGCCTTTCGAGCATGTCCTCCTGCTCAGGCGGTGTGCTGGCAGATGTTTCCTCGGCAATACCTTCATCGGAGGCAAGCCGTTCCAATGCTGCCCGCAGAAGATTACGGCGATTCTTGAGGTATCGACTGGCAATCAGTTCACGCTCGGGATGTTTCGGCAGCCAGTCGCCGCCCTTGCTCAGAAGCTTCTCTACCTCGTCATCGCCGACCCAGTAATGTTTGTCGCGGTCGAGTACCGGAAGCAACACGTAGAGATGGCTCAGAGCATCGGCGAGGCGCATGGTGCCGGTGAGACGGAGGCGGACATAGCGGGATATCTCTGTCTCGGATACGGGGGTTGCCTTTGCCGCCCAGCCCAGCGGTTCGAACAGCCGTGGTATCAGCCCTTCCGAACCACGCACTGGTACTGGCGTCACCACTATCTCCAGCGGGATCGCGGATGCTGCAAGGTCCGGCCGCTCGCGCGAACTGCCCGCCATGGCCGAGCGATAGACGCGGTTGAGCGCGACGGAGAGAAAGGAAGATGCGGCATAGGGCCGGTCGTTGACATATTGATCGAGCAATCCGTCGGCCATGCCCTTGCCGCGCACGAGGCCAACCGGATCGATGTCGAGCACGAGCGCGGCTTCGCATCGCTCAGCGCTCGCATCCGGGAAGAACACGATGCCTCGCCCGAACGACAGTTCGGTCTCATGAACGCGATCCGGATGCTTCATCAGCAGGAAGCCGAGATCGGTTGCGGGCTTGGACGTGGTTGTGACGGACAGGTACATGCAGTTGGTTATCCCTAACGGTCAAAGCACCGATAGGGATAAACCGCTGCTCATGTCTAGTGCTCGCCCAACACATCCGAATGGGCGAGAAAGACGAAATCAGTCGTCAATGATCGTTGGGCATTGCTCCGCCTCGCCGCTGACATACCTCGTTACCGAGGCGCCGGCAGGCGGAGCTATTGCGGCGCTTCAAGTCAGGCTCGCACCCCCGTGAATGGATAACTTCCCATCGGGCCGATGCCCATTTCGCCAGACATGCTGTCGCCAGAAACTGTGCCGGAGAAGGAAAGCGTCAGCGGCATCGGGTCGGTGATCGAGACTTTCCAGGAGATGTCGTCGCCACTCACGGTGCCTTCGAATATCTTGGTGGAATTGCCGTCGGCGCCCTGCGTGCCCGTCAGCGCTCCATCTGCGCTGCTCAGGCTCAGCGACGCCTTTCGCTCGCCCAACGGCGTGCTCATGGTCAGATTCCAGTTTCCGTCTACGGCCATCTACTAGCTCCCCGCTCTGTCATATCTGCAGAACCGGCATGGTTCTGTAATCTACCCCCGGATGCAATATAGCGCATCTTTCCGCGTGGGCACATTGATCTTGGTCAGCCGTGGTGGGCGCGCCCCGGGGGCGCACTCCTTAAGCATCCGATCGTATGCCTCCCTCGAACTCAGCCAGGAGTTTGCGGCCACGTGCCCTCATTGCAGGGCTGCCGAACCTGGCGCGATGACGAAGCTCGGGCACGACTTCCGGGAGAAGATGCGGAAACTGTTTGGCGAGATCTGCAAGAGCCTGCATGGCGAACGTCGCTACAATACGACTTGGGTCGTTGATGTAGGCATAGAGAATGGCTAGCGCGCGCGGAAGGTCTTTCCGGGTCAGGTTGAGACGGGGCAGCAATTGCGCAACGTGCCAGCGAACTCCTGGCTCGTCGGTATTCGATACCTTTGCCATGAGCGTGCGCTTGTAGGGCCTCAGGTGCTCTGGGTGCAGTCGCGTGACTTTCTCGATGGCGTCGGCGGCACGTAGCCGCACCACCTGTGAATCACCCCTGTGCATTCCGGCGAAGAGCTCTCGAAATAGAAGAGGGTTCTTGATTACCCTGGATGCGATCTGATCGGAGCGTCCTTTGCTTCGCAAGTCCCCGCCGCGAAGGTCCGTCAGGATCGACGATGCCTGTGCTGTCGTGACTCTGTGCCCTTTCGTGGCCGGATTCTTCTTTAGCCGGCCAGTGAGCCTGTTCCGCCGGGGAGGGGCCTTGTTTCCGACAACGTTCAACCAAGTCTCCTGTACGGGGTGTTGCGGAGAAGTTCATCAGCAACGCACAGTTCATCAAGTCAATTCCTTTACGGATTGGTGATCGAGGCTATTCGGCAGACATTATCGCCACTCAGTGCCTGCCCGGAGGGTCAGGTGCGGGTCACGTCCATCCTGGCGTGGGTCAGCAAGGCGTCACGCTCGAGGGGCGGCATGGCGCGTATGCGACGCCCGGCGATGACGCGCAAAGCGGCAAATCCGACAAGGAAGAGCGCCGACTTGCTCACTATGCCAAAAGTCGGCATGACAAAGGCCCACGTCGCCACGCTGCAAGTCAGGGCGACGAACGCATTTACAGCGGCGGAGATGAACATCAGGCCTGCCCAGGCGAAGCCTACAGTCATGGCAACGTCCGGTACGACCGCCCTCGCGATTTCAGGCAAATAGCGATTCAGCCAGCCAGGTTTGAGCATCACGATACCGACGATCACATAGATTACGCTTGGCTTGAACAGCACGAAGCGTGGGTCGTCGGTCAGTAGCGCCGCGGTGCCCGCGGCGATGACCAGAAAAAGGCTGAGCCACTCCATCGTATCGATGGGTTTTCGGCGGACGAACTGGATTCCAATTTGCGTCAAGCCCAGTGCCATGCCGAGGCTGACCGATAGGACCGTGTTATGCGTCAGGAGAAACAGAACAAGAAAGAGAATGGTCGACGACAAGTCGAGGAGCAGAAATTTGATGGCCTTGAGGAAATCTTTCATCGGACGCTGAACTCCGCTTCTGTTGGTGGTTGCGACGGATTTGGCCCCGGCAAATTTTGGCGCGTGGACCGAGCGATCACGACGTTGGGGCATCCTGCTCCAGTCGAAAGGCGTCTTCCCTAAAATCTTTACATTGTAAAGATTGCTTAGCTCCAACGAAAGGGCGGGTCAAGCAAGATCTTTACGCTGTCAAAATGGCGACTTATAAGACAACGCATGACAAAGACGGAAAGCGGCCGGCGCTCACGTGTCGCTGGCAAGGTGGCATCGGCGGCGGCTGGCCGCATTCGGCCGCTGCGGCGAACCGGCTCCAAGGCCGAAAAACCCTATCACCACGGTGCGCTACGCGAGGCCTTGCTGCGAGCTGCCGAGCGGGTGCTGGAGCGCGAGGGCCTCGCGGGCCTCACCCTTCGCGCGGTCGCGCGCGAAGCGGGGGTTTCCCACGCCGCGCCGGCCCATCATTTCGGCGACCTGACGGGGCTGGTCAGCGAACTGGCCGCGATTGGCTTTCACCAGTTCGAGGACTCCATGTCGGCAGCCTGCGCGGCCGCCACATCGCCTCTGCAGCGCGCCTTGGCTCGGCCTAAGGCTTATCTGGCCTATGCGCAGGCGCATCCTGGCTTGTACGGGTTGATGTTTCGCACCGAGCGCCTCGATTATACGTGGCCTTCGTTGCGCGACGCCGCGGATGCCTCGTTTCTGGGACTTGCCCAGGCCGTCGGGGCGATGCGGCACGAGCATATCGAGGAAGGCACGCTGACGCTGGAGCAGGGGGCGGCCATTGCGCGCGCCTGGTCGCTGCTACACGGTTTCACGCTGCTGCTGCTGGACGGCCGGCTCAACCATATCCTGGAGCGGATGCCGGAAGGCATGACTGCCGAAAAGTTCCTGGAAGCGATGCTGGTGACGCCGCTGTTAAAGCCTCCGGGGATTTCAGCCCAGCCGTAATCCGTGCCGCGCTTGGGGCGGATCTTGCAGGAGCTTTATGCACCGCTGGCGTGTACAAGTTGGGGAATGTTCAACAGGACCGCGCGCGATGCCTGACATCTCAGCGGAATCGTTCTAGAACAACGGCTTCGCCTATTGGCTTTCGTTCACGTTCGCATTGTCATCCCATGCCTGTCGTTTCACCAAGCAAGCCCTATCGCGTCGGCCGCTCTCGCACCGGACTTGGCCTCTTCGCCACCAAACCGATCAAGAAAGGGACCCGGATAATCGAGTATCTCGGGCGAATCCTGGATTGTCGGAAAGAGGACGAAGACGCGATCGAGAACAAGTATTTGTTCGAGCTGAACGGCCGCTGGACCATCGACGGCTCGGCGCGCAAGAACATCGCCCGCTACATCAATCACTCGTGCCGGCCGAATGCAGAATCTGACGTGCGCCCCCGTGAGCGCAAGGTTTTCATCCAGGCCATCAAGAACATCGAGCCGGGCGAAGAGATCAACTACGACTACGGCACGGATTATTTCAAAGCCTATCTGAAGCCGATCGGGTGCAAGTGTGACTCCTGTGAGCGAAAGCGCAAGAAGCAGCGCGCGGAGGCGAGAGCGGAACGCGTGCTGACGAAGGTGCGCACCGAACGCAAGGCGACGAAGCAAGCTGGAAAGAGCGCTGGCGGTCGCAAGAAGCTGAACGGCGCGCGCGCCAACGGCAAAGCCAACGGGCATGTCCGGGTGTCGGCCTAATCAACGGTCGGGATCGATTTCACGAAGGCCAGATCACTCCACGTGACGCCGGCAAGACGATTGTCGGCTTGGCTCGATTTGGTCCGCAGATTCAGAACCGGATGCAGGCCATAAGATCGCGCCAGTTCGATCGTCTCTTCGGGGGATACCTCGGAACATGCGTCTGCCAGGCGGCACCTCGCCGTGGCGCAGCTTCATGATGAGCGTGCCGCCGTTGGCGACCTGCGCGGCGAGGTTCGGCATCCCGCGGCGCCGCTGTTCTGCGTCCAGATGCGTCCACACCGCCGTGAGCATTACGAGATCGAAGGTCTCAGCCCGCCTGCGCAGGATGGTAAGCTCGGGCAGGCTGTCGTTCAGCCATTCGATCAGGGACGACCGATGGAGCGCCATCGCAGGCAGGCGCATGGCGTCAGTCGGTTCTATCGCAACCACGCGATGGCCCATCGCGGCGAACCAGGCGGTGTCGCGTCCGGTGCCGGAGCCGATATCCAGTACGCGGCAAGGCGAAGCAGGGATCAGGTGCAGGACCGCGCGATGCACCTCAGTGGAAGGGATGCTTTCGTAGCGCCTGAAAAGCTCCTCCGCCTCCTCGGCGTAACCCTCGGTACCGCTGACCCGTGTTGACATCGCGCGCCTTTCGCAAACCGCACGATCGTTGTCATTGCGAGCGATGCGAAGCAAGTGCCTTATCCTTCGAGATGCTTGCTTCGCAAGCCCAGGATGAGCGGATAGAGCCACTTGTGACGCGGTGTTGGCGGCCTTGTCTTGCGGGCCGATCAGCTTATCTTGGGACGACCAAACCAACTCTCGGGGAGGCGCTCATGAGCGCGCTGAAGCCGCTGCGGATCGATGTCGTCTCTGATGTGGTATGCCCGTGGTGCTATATCGGCAAGCGCAGGATCGAGAATGCACTGGCACTGGTGCCCGACGTGCCGGTGGAACTGCGCTTTCGGCCGTTCTTCCTTAATCCCTGGGTGCCGCGCGAGGGCATCAGTCGCGAGGACTATCTGACCACCAAATTCGGTTCGGTCGAGGCCTACAAGAATATTGCCTCGCGTGTCGTCACCGCGGCCAGCGAAGAGGGGCTCCTCTATCGGCCCGAACTCGTGCAGCGCCAGCCGAACACCATCGATTGCCACCGGTTGATCCACTGGGCTGAGGCGGAGCGCAAGGCGCCTGCGATGAAGCAGCGGCTGATGGAGCTCTATTTCCGTGATGGGGGCGACCTCACCAACACGGACGTGCTGGTGCAGGCGGCGGCCGATGTCGGGCTCGATGCAGATGCCGTGCGCCGGCGGCTCGCCACTGACGAGGACGTCGAAGTGATTTCGATGCAGGCGCAGGAAGCGGCCGACAAGGGCATTTCCGGCGTGCCGACTTATGTTTTCGCGCAGAAATACGCGGTCTCAGGGGCGCAGGATCCGCAGTTGCTCGCCCGTGCCATCCGCCAGGTGTCGGCAGAGATCAACGCGGAAGCGGCAGAGTAGCGCTTCGCTACTTACGAAACCAGCGTACCGCTCTGCGTGCGAACTCCAGCACGAAGCCGCGCGTGACGAGTGCGGCATAGATCAGGGCGACTACCGGATCGTTCCGGTACAGCGGGATCAGCACATCGCCGACAGCAAAGCGACCGCGCCAGATCGGGTTGATCATGGGGTGGTCCGCACTTGCGGTCGAATCGGCGCTGGCAATCGTGGGGTCGGCGCAGAGATGCCGGGTCAGTTTCAGCGTGAGCTGCACACCGGGTGAATATTTCGCAAAACGCTCGTCGACGCCGAGCTTGAAAAAGAACGCGCGGTCCTGGTGTCGCAGCACGATGCCGGCAGCAATCGGCGTGTCGCCGGCGTGTAGCGTCACGATTTCGCATTGGCCTGTTTCGGCGAGCGCAACCACGGCGCTGTGGATGAACGCTGCGTCACCGTCGTCCTGGATCAGTGCGGTGCCGCACTTTCCTTTCCAGCCGCTCGCTTCCAGCCTCAGAAACGTCTGCAGTGCCGCCGGCATCGCCTCGGGCGTGTGTGCCACGTCGAAACGGATGGCGCCGTGTTCGGCCAGACGGTGGCGTTGCCGACGCAATTCCTTCAGTTTCTTGCCGCCCAAGGCGTCGCGCAACAGTTGGTCGCCATCCTTTGTCGCGTCGAGACTCGCGCGCAGGCAGGAGTGCAACGCGCGCATCTTCAAGCCGTCGGGCCGTAATGCCGCTGCGAACGCCTGCATGGCGGCGCCATCGAGCGCAACATCGCGCAGGACCAGCGCTCGGGCGCCAGCGCTTCGTGCTTGTGTGATCAGCCGTGTTGCGGCCGCATCGGCTCGCTCGCGATCGAGCAGCGGGGTGCAAAGCGTGCCGTAGGGATGTGCACTAGCCAGCGCGGGAAGGG